>Ga0081606_1000118_pt1 | contig 50223 bp, 52 predicted proteins | sample EareggfetidaYelm_FD_71127 | JGI IMG/M metagenome (GOLD analysis project Ga0081606, IMG submission 71127) | Earthworm egg capsule microbial community from the University of Washington, USA - E. fetida Yelm (SPADES assembly) (version 2) | ecosystem: Host-associated > Annelida > Reproductive system...
TGCCCCAGACACAATCTTTTCAATCGCCGTTACTATGGTCTTTGTTATCCAATTTGTAAAATGTCTTGCCATAACCGCTGCTGCCACGGTTGTTAACCGCTAAAACGGCGTAACCGCAATTCACCAGATATTGTATCGAATTGGAATAACCGATGCGCGTCTGTCCGCCCGGACCTCCATGTATCCATAGCACTGCAGGAACTTTATTGTCTTTTGAAGCTTGTAACGGTTTGTAATATATCGCTGGGATTTCCTTACCGTCAAATGATTTGAAACGAACGACTTCGGCTTTTACCAAATCGTCCTGTTTGATTTTTTTACTGAGGGTAGAAGTAAGTTGTTTGAGTTTTTTTGCCGGAATGTCATATACATATAAATTGGCCGGACTTGTACTGCTGCCCACACTTAACAGGAGTTTCGTTTCGCTTTTTGAAACCACGGCATATTGTACGTCACCATCTTTAAATTCGGGAAAGTCAACTGGTTTCCCGGTTTTATGGTCAAACAACAGCACTTTGTTTTTACCGTCTTCATTGATGTAAATCAGATGGTATTTTTCATTCTCGCTGATGGTCATATCGGTAACATCCCATTTCGATTCATAATATTTTTCAGATTTGCCGGAACTCATATTATATTTAACGACATACATAAATTCGCTGTCTGCATTCGTCCTGTAATACATAATACTGTCATTTTTTTCAAAAGCAGCCGGAAACCAGCCGGCATCTTGATCTGTACTGATGCGTTTGGTGGTTTTGGTGTTGCTGTTGTATAAATACAATTCGTTTTTATCGGTTGTGATTTCTTTCGTCAGTGCAATGTAACGTTCAGATTTACTGATTCCGGCAGGACTCAATCCATCCTTATTTTCATATAAAACTTTAGGGTTCCAAGTCAGCGTATCGATTTTCAACAGATCGAAAAATTTTACATTGCGTTTGTTACTTGCAACATACAGGCTTTTTTTACCGAGGCTCCAGTCGCGGAAACTGTTCGAAGTATTTGGCCACGGTGTCAGGTCTTTAGCTTTTCCGGTTTTGCGGTCCATCAGATACAAATGTGAATTTTCATCTCCGTTATTGTCTGCATTGTAAATGAAATTGGAACTTCCCGGAAGGTAATCATTTGTGAAAACCGTTTGTTTTTGCGAATGGGTCAAAGGGGTAGAAACCGTATCGGCAATCGATAACTCATAAGCATTATACACTCCTGACACATTACTGTTTACCAGGATTTTGGTTTCATCGGCATTAAATCCCGACCCATAAACGGAAACTGTACTGTATAAATCTTCTATGGCATACTGTTCTGGCATTCGCGCTTCCTCCTTTTCGCCTTTGCAGGAATATAGCGCAACAAGCAACAACGCTCCGAAAAAAATGTTTTTGTATTGCATATTTTTATGTTTAATAGGTTATCTGTCAGATAAATGTAGTTATAATTTTAAAATAAAGCACAAATAAAAACGCACCTGGAAAGATGCGTTTTATAATTTGGATGGTTTTATTATGGCCGGTTTAAAAATTCGGTTTCGTCTTTTTCGATGCTCGTAATCGCATAAGTAGGTACTTCTGAAATCGCCATTTCGTCAAGAATGTCAACGAGGTTTCCGTAATTCGAAGTTTTGTCAGGTTTGATCAGTACGATTAATCCCTGTTCTGTTTTTTTGTTTGCTGCAGCATAGGCAAGGACTTCTTTTTTGCGGACTGCCAGTTCGCGACGCAATTCGCGGTTGCTGCCCAATGTAATAGTTTTTGATGGATTTGCGGAAAGCTTGCCCATGTAACATTTGGTTTTGTTATGATCGCCAACAAGGATTGTCATTGTACGGTTTTCATCAACCTTAGACGGTTGGCCATTTTGCTCCGGCATCGACAGGTTCATCGATACGGGTTTGCTCAACGTAGTCGTTAACATGAAAAACGTAATCAGTAGAAAAGCGAGATCGACCATTGCGGTCAAATCGATTTTGGAACTGAGTTTGTTGCTCCGGATTTTTTTCGGTTTTGAAGCGTCGCCAACAGCTTCGTTGTTTAGGTCAGCCATTATAATTGGTTTTGGTTGGTTTATTACTTTTAAACGCAAATCAGACTTTGGATATTGTGCAATTGAATCAGAACCAGAAGTTTAATGGAAACCGTTTTTAGCCCGGATGGCAGCGGCATCCTTTTTATTGCCAAATTGAAAATTGTTTTTAAGGAAAAGCTGAAGCAATAAAAAGATATAGCGTACAGCCGGAATAGCTCCTGAAAAAGGGAACAGGCGTAACATTGGTTTCAAATAAAAAAAAACTCAACTACAGACGTTCTCTTTTTAAAATTATAGGAATGTAAAATCTTTCAGCGCAGCGGTTTTTAAAATCAATTGATTTTTTTCATCGGATAACTTTCAGAATACGGTTTGCCCTTAATTATTCCCGAAATTTTCGTCACCAGGCTGTCATCGGTAATTTTCGTATACACGATTTTTTGCGGATAATCGTGCTTCGGATTTTCAAAAACCAATTCGTTTGCATTGACGCTCGTCATTTTAAAATGAACCGGACGGTTGCCATTTTCACCTTTCACGGTCGGGCTGTAAATGATCGCATTGTCGGCTTGTTTGAGGCTTATTTTTTCATTGTGCAAGGTGTCTTTTCCATGTACGAAATAACATTCGGCGTTAAAAACCGTGTCGTTCATGCGTTCCCAGCTCTCTGTCAGTATGCCTTCTTTTGATTTATTTTCCCATTCGCCAGCAATCCATTTTACTTTGTCAATTTCCTGTGGCACTTTTTCGTCTTCTTTTTTACAGGAAGTCAACAGTAAAACCGAAAATATTGTGGTAGTGAGAATAGTTTTTTTCATTTTAGGGAGTTTAAATGCGTTTTGACGCTCGCAAAATTAACAAAAATACTGCAAACCAGCTATTACCGACTGTAAACTATTTTTTGTAAATTTGCAGTCCAAAATAAAGGAAGTAAAAAATGTTAGACAGACTTCAGATCGTAAAACAGCGTTTCGACGAAATTTCGGATTTGATCATCCAGCCGGATGTAATCGCCGACCAGAAACGGTACGTTCAATTGAACAAAGAATACAAAGATTTAAAAGCGCTTGCCGAAAAGCGTGACGAATATGTAAATATCATGGGCAATATCGAGGAAGCTAATGAAATCATTTCGGATGGTTCTGATGCAGAAATGGTCGATATGGCAAAAATGCAACTCGACGAAGCCAAACAAAGATTGCCCGAACTCGAAGAAGAGATCAAATTCATGCTGATCCCGAAAGATCCCGAAGATGCGAAAAACGTCATGGTCGAAATCCGCGCCGGAACCGGTGGCGATGAAGCCAGTATTTTTGCCGGCGATTTGTTCCGTATGTATACCAAATACTGCGAAGCCAAAGGCTGGAGAACGTCTGTCGTCGATATGAATGAAGGCACTTCCGGCGGATTTAAAGAGGTCATTTTCGAGGTCAATGGCGAAGATGTTTACGGCACTTTAAAGTTCGAAGCGGGTGTTCACCGCGTGCAACGTGTCCCACAAACTGAAACACAGGGCCGCGTGCACACTTCCGCAGCAACGGTAATGGTGTTGCCGGAAGCCGAAGAATTTGACGTGCAAATTGATATGAACGATGTACGTGTCGACTTTTTCTGTTCTTCAGGACCGGGTGGACAATCGGTAAATACAACAAAATCGGCGGTTCGTTTGACGCACATTCCAACCGGTTTGGTCGCGCAATGTCAGGACGAAAAATCACAGCACAAGAATAAAGACAAGGCTTTTACCGTATTGCGCTCGCGTTTGTACGAACAGGAATTGGCAAAAAAAGAAGCCGAAGATTCGGTAAAACGTTCGTCCCAGGTAAGCTCCGGCGACCGTTCGGCGAAAATCCGTACCTATAATTATGCACAGGGCCGCGTGACCGATCACCGCATCGGTTTGACTTTATACGACCTTGGAAACATCATGAACGGCGACATCCACAAAATCGTTGACGAACTCCAATTGGTCAGCAATACCGAGAAATTGAAAGAAGCCAGCGAGGTTTTTTAATATAAAACTCAAATGCCATTTAAGAAATTAAGTGGCATTTTTTTTAGGAGCTGATTCCAGCTTTCCACTGCAATCTTTTCGCTCCATTGCATTACGCAAAAAGGATTTCCGTTGCAATCGGGGCTAGGGCTATTTCTTCCAAACCACATTTTTCCTTAACTTTGCGCCTTAGTGCCTTCGTGGCAAAATAAACTACAAACTCAAATGACCACACAACAACTCACCCAACAAATCCACCAAAAAAAATCATTCCTCTGCATCGGCCTCGATGTCGATCTAAACAAAATTCCAAAACATTTACTCGAAACCGAAGACCCGATTTTCGAATTCAACAAAGCTATCATCGATGCGACTCACGATCTCGCCGTTTCCTACAAACCAAACACGGCTTTTTACGAAGCTTACGGAATCAAAGGCTGGTTGTCACTCGAAAAAACCATCAATTACCTCAATCAAAACTACCCCGAAATTTTCACCATCGCCGATGCCAAACGCGGCGACATCGGAAACACTTCTTCCATGTATGCCAAAGCTTTTCTCGAGGATTTAAATTTCGATTCGGTTACCGTTGCGCCTTACATGGGCAAAGATTCCGTAGAACCATTTCTCGCCTTCGAAAACAAACATACAATTTTGCTCGCGCTGACTTCAAACGAAGGTGCTTTCGATTTTCAGACTTTAAATATAAATGGTGAAGAATTGTATACAACCGTCATCAAAACTTCCAAAACCTGGAAAAATTCCGAAAACTTAATGTATGTTGTTGGGGCAACCAAAGCAGAATATTTTACCGAAATTCGAAAAATTATCCCGGACAGTTTCCTGCTTGTTCCCGGTATTGGCGCACAAGGCGGAAGCTTATCGGAAGTTTGCAAATACGGCCTGTCGGAAAATGTTGGCTTGCTGATCAATTCTTCACGCGCCATTATCTATGCTTCCACTGAAAAAGATTTTGCCCAAAAAGCACGCGAAGAAACGCTTAAAATCCAACAGGAAATGGCATCGATTTTAAATAATTAATCCGGAAGTTTTTGTGCTAAAGTTAAATACGGCAGCAAATTATGATGCACGAAAAGCGTTTCATCGTTATCCGGAAATTCCTTGTAATAATTTTCGTCTGGTTTTAAAATGACCATGTTTCCCGTTCGAACGTAATGATTCGAGTTGTAATATTCCGGATTTTTGAATCCCGGTAATTTTTTTTCAATCATTTTAGAAACGATTTTTCCAAGAAAAAACTGGTAGCGTTTAACTGCTTTCCGATTGTGTTTTGTTAATTGCGTATGCATGAAGCCCATCAGTTGCTGTTGCGGAAACGGCATTTTCCTGAATTTTTTCCGCGCATCCTTGAAAGGATTTGTTGTATTAAAATCATTCACCTGCTGGATTGAAATCGGGACTTCCGGAACCCAATCAGCCGAATTCACAACACTAAATGACCAGCCCATTTGTGTTGATGCTTCATAATCATAAGCAAAATACAAATTGCCGGGTTTTGGTGCCGCACTGCAATAAGTCTTAAAATGAATGTCGTTCGGCAAAATCCCTGTTTTCTGATAATGTTTAAGTTGTGCGGTTACAAAATAACTGATTGCCGCACCTTGGCTATGCCCGAAAATGATAAAATCCCGCACGCCTTTTTCATACTGCTGCTGTACTTTCGGTAAAATATCACGCATCAAAAAACAGGTCGAAAGTGTCCAGCCTACATGTACGGCGGCTTTTGGATCATCGGCAAAATGGTAATCAAAAGCCGTACTGTCGTTGAGTTGCAATTGGCCTTGCGCCGGAATCATGGCGGCATAAAAATTCGCAAACCAACTCATTTGCTCTTTGGTCGTGCCACGGATGCAAATCACCGAATGGCCTTGCGTTTCATACAATTCCCATTGGTTCAACAAACCCATTTCTTCAGATCGGTATTTGGTTTTGTAAATCTTGCTTTCGGGAATGCCTTTATAAAAAATGCTGTCGCCCCAACGCGAAAAAGCTTTGAGCAGTTCGATATATTCTTGTTTGTCAAATCCGGGTTTGAGTTTTTGGGAAAATGTGGGCAAAGCCAAAAATAAACAGAGCAGCAACAGGATTTTTTTCAACATAATAAAGAATTTTCGAACCTAAAGATAGCTGATTTTAGTACTTTCGCTTTACAGAATTTTAACAATTTAATTGTATTTAATGCAGGTAGTTTTAACGGATCAATTGGGAAGCGAATTTAAATTTGATAACGTTCCGCAAAGGATTATTTCTTTGGTTCCATCTCAGACGGAATTGTTATGCGATCTCGGCCTTGAAGAAAAAATCGTTGGAATCACCAAATTCTGTGTCCATCCGTACCATTTGAAATCGGTTAAAAAAATTATCGGGGGAACAAAAAAAGTGCATTACGAGAAAATAAAATTGCTTCAGCCCGATTTGATTATTGCAAACAAAGAAGAAAATACTTTCGAAATCGTAAAAGAACTACAAAAGATTTGCCCGGTTTGGGTCACCAATGTCATTACTTTGGAAGACAACATCCAAATGATTTCCGATTTCGGAAAAATATTCAAACATCGTACGGAAGCACAGAAATGGATTGATAAAATCAATTTCGCTTACACAGATTTTAACCATTTCGTATCTGAAAAACCCATAAAAAAAGCGGCGTATTTCATCTGGAAAAAACCATTTATGGTTGCCGGTTCAGATAATTTCATCAACGAAATGCTGAAGTTGAACCATTTTGAAAATATTTATAAAAACAAAGGCCGTTATCCTGAAATAGAACTCAGGAAAATGCGCATCGAAGGCGATCCGGATCTGATTTTTTTATCATCTGAACCGTATCCCTTTAAAGAAGAAGATGCTTTTGAAATTGGACGTTTTACACATCACGCCAAAACTGTTTTCGTTGATGGCGAAATGTTTTCATGGTATGGAAGCCGTATTTTAAAAGCTTTCGATTACTTTAAAAAATTGCACCAACGCATTGATTAATTATACGGTAAAATCCAGTCGTTGTGGCTGAAATAATTCCATTCTGCTTTTGAAAAATCAGTCTTCGGGTCAATAAGGACTTTTGCAGGATTTTTGTTGATAGAAACTTTAGAATCTATAAAGATGCTGACATCTTTGCCTTTCTTTTGGTAATATTCCTTGATTTTTTGTGCGGTTTGCCAAATCATATCCGGACGGACGCTCATCACTTTAATTTGCTTTTTTGTGAGCAATTTCTTGAGTTTAAAGGTAGAATTTTTTCCGCTTATGTTATCATGAATCGTAAATTTAATCGTCCCGGTTTTGTTTCGTAACATCATTCTCCAACTCAGGCGATGGCCTTCTTCTGTCCATAACACGTCTCCTTTAATAAAATAATGCCTGACCGGCAAGACCAGTTGAATAATGAAAAACGGGATAAAAAAATAAACCAGTATTTTTTTATTTGCATTTGGAATTAATGGATCGGCACTCGATAAAGTATCGCGTAAGAATAATTTCCGGATGGTTTGCGGCGGAAAGAAAAACAAACTGAACGACAACGCTAAAAAAGGAAATATCCCAATGTTCAAATGAAAATTATTGAAAAGATGGAACAGTACCGAAGCCGCAAAAGCCAGCCAGCGTGTGCGTTTCCACAACAGCATCGGTACGATCAAAAGATCATACAGCAAACCGGAATAGGCTATAAAATAATGGAACCATTTCTGGCGGTAAATGCCGCCTAAAAATTCAGGATTCGATTTTTGAAAAAGAATCGCCGTAAAATCACCGTTGAGCCAGCCCGGATAAAATTTGGCCACAGCCGCAAAAAAATACACGATTCCAATTTGAAAAATCATCACCCACAAACACCAGGCGGGCATAAAATGGGTTTTAATTTCCGGATTTATTTTGGCGTCAACCGAATGGCTTTTATTCGCCGGCAGGAAAAGCAAAATGATACAAAGCAACAACAACAGGTAATAATGGTTGTTGTAAATTGTTTTTTGCATAAAATATACACCAGCCCAAAGAATCGTAAATAATGCCAGGCTGTAACGGTAAAAAAGCCCGATGCTGATCAGGATTCCGCAAACTGCCATGACGGTATAATAATAATACATGCCATTGCCGGGCAGTGGCTGTAGCCAATCCATTCCGATATGTGAAAAAGTAAATTTTGGAGCAATCAGGTTTTTGAGTATAAAACCGGAAGTGATCGCTTTTGTGCAGTGCCAAAGTATCAGAAAACCGAAAATCATCCTGAAAACGATTAGCGAAGCATTGTCTAAAGGACTAAAAAAAAATTGATTTAAGGTTGAAACTGACGTTTTTTGATTTGCCATACTGTGTGGATTAAGGCAAATTTAAAAGATTTGAATCAAAAAAGACAGCAAAGAATCAAATTTAGCAAGGTTCGCAAACCAGTTCTTCTTTTGGCTGAATTGCCGGCTGCGGCTTTTTTTTGGTTTTATTTTCTTTTTTGTTAATGAAGTCTTTGAAATCCTGTTGGATTTCTTTTTCGGTCTGGCTTTTTTGGTGTAGGATTCCCATCAATTTTTTTTGCAAATTTAAGGCTTCAAAAAACAATACTTTCTTTAATATTTGTTAAGATTACAAAAGAAAATGCCGATACGCTCACGCATACCGGCAATTTTTTCTAACTAACTCTAAACCAAAATAATAAAACCCTTTATTATATTGCAAATATCCGCATATTATCTTAGCGGGCGTGTTAAGGCTTTGTTATTTAAATGTTATTGATTTAATAATCATTTTATTTCGTGTCCTGCAGTGCAAAGACCCGTTTGAGTAAATCGGAAGTTCGTGCGGCAAAATTGTTCCTGATGTCTTTTTCCTCGACGGCTACCATTTTAAAAACGCCGTTCATTGCTTGTTGTGTCACATAATCATTCAAATCGGGATTGACTTTTTTAACTAGTGGAATTGCGTTGTACTTTGTAATGATATTGGCCCAGACTTTGTCGGCACCTACTTTCCCAAGCGAATTTTTTACAACCGGATTAAATTTGCCATACAGCATATTCGAAGTGGTGCTTTGCAAATAAGCCGTAGCCGAAGTGTCGTTGCCCAGTAAAATATTTCGCGCATCGGTAAAAGTCATATTTTTTATAGCATCTGTAAAAATCGGTGTCGCTTCCTTTACAGCATTTTCTGCTGCGCGGTTCAATACTTTTAAACCTTCATCCGCAAGGCTAGACATGCCAAGGTCGCGTAATGTTTTATCGACTTTCTGAAGTTCCTGAGGCAGCAAAATCTTCACGGCTTCATTTTTAAAGAAGCCATCGGTAACGGTTAATTTCGACACTTCTTTTGTGATGCCATTGTTTAATGCTCCTTTGAGTCCGGCTGCAATGTCAGCATTTCCAATACCAACAGTTCCAATTTGTGGATATTGGTTCGCAACCTGTTGCAATTCGGCACAGCCAAAAACTAAAAATACCGAACTTAAAACGACTATTTTTTTCATATTTATTTTTTATCCTGTAATGCGAATACGCTTTTTAACAAACCTGATGTTCGTGCCGATAAATTGCCGCGGATGTCTTTTTCTTCAACAGCAATCATTTTAAAGACGCCATCCAGTGCTTTATTCGTTACATAATCTACAATGTCGGGATTCACTTTTGAAACCAGTGGTAAACTGTTGTATTGGCTAATGATACCAGACCAAATCTGATCAGCGCCTACTTTACTTACAGATTCTTTCACAACCGGGCTGAATTTAGAATACAAAGCCGTAGTGGTAGATTGTTGCAGGTAAGTCGTGGCGGCGTTGTCGCTGCCCATTAAAATATTCTTGGCATCGGTGATGCTCATGTTTTTGATTGAAGTCACAAAAATCGGCGTGGCTTCTTTCACCGCACTTTCGGCAGCACGGTTTAATGATTTGATGCCTTCGTCGGCTAAATTACCCATACCCATTTTACGGAGTGTCTTGTCAACTTTCTGCAATTCTTCAGGCATCAGGATTTTTACGGCTTCATTTTTATAAAAGCCATCGGTGGCGGTGAGTTTTGAAACTTCTTTGGTCACACCATTGTTTAAAGCTTCTTTTAATGCTGCGCCAATGTCAAGCGAACTGGTAGCAGTTTTGGAATTGGTTGTAGTGGTGACTTTTTGTTTGGCTTGTTTAACAAGTTTTTTAAATTGTGCATTTCCCAAAAACGGTATGAAGAAAGCAAGTAAAATATATTTTTTCATTTTTTAAATTTTGCCAAAGTTAACAAATAACATACCGCTTTGAAATAGCGTCAGGCTATTAAAATATCAAAACAATCGATTTTGATTATAAATAGGTATTGATTATATTTGAAAAACAAACAACAAAATAGAAAAATTATGAGCAACCACAACAAACTCACCACAGCTTCGGGCAAACCTTACGCAGAGAATGAAAATTCGCAAACTGCCGGCCCGCGCGGCCCTATTTTATTGCAGGATTTTATCCTTCACGAAAAAATGGCGCATTTTAACCGTGAAAGGATTCCCGAACGCGTCGTTCATGCAAAAGGTTCCGGCGCTTTTGGAACATTTACGGTAACCCACGATATTTCAAAATATACAAAGGCTAAAATTTTCAGCCACATCGGAAAAGAAACAAAATTACTTTTGCGTTTCTCAACCGTCGGCGGAGAAAGAGGCTCTGCAGATACCGAACGTGATCCACGCGGTTTCGCCCTGAAATTTTACACAGAAGACGGAAACTGGGATTTAGTTGGCAACAATACACCGGTTTTTTTCATCAAAGACCCTAAAAAATTCGGAGATTTTATCCATACGCAAAAACGCGATCCGTACACGAATATGAAATCACCCACAATGATGTGGGATTTTTGGTCCTTAAATCCGGAAAGTTTACATCAGGTGCTGATTTTAATGTCCGATCGCGGAACGCCTTACGGTTACCGCCACATGCACGGTTTCGGAAGCCACACTTTTTCATTTATCAACGCCCAAAACCAACGCTTTTATGTTAAATTTCATTTCCTGACGGCTCAGGGCATCAAGAATTTTACAGATCAGGAAGCGGCTCAGATGAAATCCCAAGACATGGAATTCGCCCAGCGTGACCTGCTGGAAAATATCGATGCTGGAAATTTTCCAAAATGGCATGTCAAAATCCAAGTGATGACTGAAGCAGAATCAAAAACCTATCACATCAATCCGTTCGATCTGACCAAAGTCTGGCCGCATGGCGATTATCCGCTCATCGATGTCGGAACTATTGAACTCAACAAAAACCCCGACAATTATTTCCAGGATATCGAACAGGCGGCATTCGCTCCGGCGCACGTGGTTGACGGTGTTGGTTATTCGCCCGACAAAATGTTACAGGGCCGTATTTTATCGTATCCAGATGCGCACCGTTACAGGCTTGGCGCCAATTACGAGCAGATTCCCGTAAACCGCTGCCCGTTTGCCACGAATAATTACCAACGTGATGGCCAGATGCGCGTCGATGGAAACGGCGGCAGCAGCCCGAATTATTTTCCAAACAGTTTCGACAATATCGAAGTGGACGAACGTTACAAAGAGCCGTCACTCGAACTCGACAGCACCGTCGCCGGCTGGTTTGACCGCAACGAAAAAGGCGAAGACGATCATTATTCACAACCCGGAAATTTATTCCGTTTGATGGAACCGCACTTGCAGCAAAACACGATCAACAATATCGTCGGCGCGATGAGCGGCATTGATGGCCCTAAAAAAGACGAAATCGTCAACCGCCAATTGTGCCACTGGTTCCGTGCCGACATGAATCTTGGCATGGGAATCGCTCAGGGATTGGGCGTTCAGATCGATCCGGCGAGTTTCAGGAGATAAGAAGATAGACCGCTTCGCTGAAAGAAGCAAGAAACAAGAGCTCACGAAAGTGGGCTTTTTTGTTAGGAGCTATTTCCCGCTTTCCGCTCTATCTTTTGTTCCATTGCATTACACAAAAGGATGCCGCTGCAATCGGGGCTAGAGCAGTTGTTTTCAATCCGCTTAAATCCGCGGCATCTGCGTTATTCGAGTTCCATCAAACCCAAACAAAACAACCAAAATTTTTACAACAAAAGAATCTTTAAACTTTTAAGAATTTCGTAAATTGCCGACCTAAATTTGTCACTAAACACAAAATGGAACAAGCAAAACCGTATATTCCTGTAAATAAAGTAAGAATTGTAACTGCCGCTTCACTTTTCGACGGCCACGATGCCGCGATCAATATCATGCGCCGTATTATCCAGTCTACCGGAGTCGAAGTCATTCACCTCGGCCACGACCGCAGTGTTGAAGAAGTGGTGAATACCGCGATTCAGGAAGATGCCAATGCGATTGCCATGACTTCGTACCAAGGCGGACACAACGAATATTTCAAATACATGCACGATCTCTTAAAAGAAAAAGGAGCAGGGCATATCAAAATATTCGGCGGCGGCGGCGGCGTGATTTTGCCATCAGAAATTTCAGAATTGCACGAATACGGCATCGAACGCATTTATTCCCCGGATGACGGTCGTGCGCTTGGTTTACAAGGCATGATCAACGATTTGGTACAGCGTTCCGACTATCCGGTGGGCGACGTTTTAAATGGAGAAATCAATCATCTGGCAGAAAAAAATCCGACAGCAATTGCACGTGTGATTTCTTCTGCAGAGAATTTTCCCGAAGTCGCCAAAGACACTTTAGACAAAATCCACATTCAAAATCAAGATTCCAAAACGCCCGTACTCGGAATTACAGGAACCGGCGGCGCAGGAAAATCGTCATTGGTAGACGAATTGGTCAGAAGATTTCTAATCGATTTTCCTGAAAAAACCATCGGACTGATCTCTGTCGATCCATCAAAAAGAAAAACAGGCGGCGCTTTACTCGGAGATCGAATCCGCATGAACGCGATCAACAATCCAAGGGTTTACATGCGTTCATTGGCAACCAGACAATCGAATTTGGCTTTGTCTAAATATGTAGCCGAAGCGATCCAAGTATTAAAAGCTGCAAAATATGACATCATTATTCTCGAAACTTCCGGAATCGGGCAATCAGATACCGAAATCATGGACCATTCCGATGTTTCCTTATATGTGATGACGCCGGAATTTGGTGCGGCAACCCAACTCGAAAAAATCGATATGCTTGATTTCGCCGATTTGGTTGCGATCAATAAATTCGACAAACGCGGTTCACTTGATGCGTTGCGCGACGTTAAAAAACAATACCAGAGAAACCATCAATTGTGGGATGCCGACTTGGATACATTGCCGGTTTTCGGAACGATTGCGTCGCAATTCAACGATCCCGGAATGAATACGCTTTACAAAGCGATCATGGATAAGGTCCATGAAAAAACAGATTCCGATTTAAAATCCGACTTTCACATTACACGTGAAATGAGCGAGAAAATCTTTGTAATTCCGCCACACAGAACACGTTATTTATCTGAAATTTCAGAAAATAACAGAAAATATGATGCAACGGCTCTGACACAGCAACAAGTGGCACAGAAACTTTACGGAATTTTCAAAACCATCGAAAGCGTTGGCGGAAAAGTTCCAACGATAACCAAAGCCGGAATTGATGAAGCGGTTTTGGAATCCAATGACGATACAACAAAACAATTTTTGGGTTTATTGGGTAAAGAATTCGACCGCGTCAAAATGGATCTCGATCCATACAACTGGGAAATCATCCTGACCTGGAACGACAAAGTCAACAAATATAAAAATCCGGTGTACAGTTTTAAAGTGCGCGACAAGGAAATCAAAATTGCCACACACACCGAATCATTATCACATTCGCAGATACCAAAAGTAGCACTTCCGAAGTACGAAGCCTGGGGCGATATTTTGCGTTGGTGTTTGCAGGAAAATGTGCCGGGTGAATTTCCTTTTGCTTCTGGTTTGTACCCGTTTAAGCGTGAAGGTGAAGATCCGTCGAGAATGTTTGCAGGTGAAGGCGGTCCGGAAAGAACGAACAAGCGTTTCCATTATGTAAGCGCCGGTTTGCCAGCGAAACGTTTGTCAACGGCTTTTGACAGCGTCACTTTATACGGAAATGATCCGCACATTCGTCCTGATATTTACGGGAAAATCGGTAATGCCGGGGTTTCAATTTGTTGTCTCGATGATGCGAAAAAATTGTATTCCGGATTTGATCTTGTGCATCCGCTGACTTCCGTAAGTATGACGATTAACGGCCCGGCACCGATGTTGCTTGGGTTTTTCATGAATGCAGCGATCGACCAGCAATGTGAATTGTACATCCGCGAAAACAATTTACAGGTTGAGGTCGAAGAAAAAATCAATGAAATCTATAAATTAAAAGGAACGGTTCGTCCAAAATACCAGGGCGATTTGCCGGCCGGAAACAACGGTTTGGGATTGATACTTTTAGGCGTAACCGGGGATCAGGTTTTGCTTCCTGAAGTATACGATCAGATAAAAATCAGAACTTTGTCGCAAGTTCGCGGAACGGTTCAAGCCGATATTTTAAAAGAAGACCAGGCGCAAAATACCTGTATTTTCTCTACAGAATTTGCGCTTCGATTGATGGGCGACGTGCAGGAATATTTCATTACGCAAAACGTTAGGAACTTTTATTCGGTTTCGATTTCGGGTTATCATATTGCGGAAGCTGGCGCGAATCCGATCACGCAATTGGCGTTTACGCTCTCAAACGGTTTCACTTATGTAGAATATTATTTGAGCCGTGGCATGAATATTAACGATTTTGGACCAAACCTGTCGTTTTTTTTCTCAAACGGAATCGATCCGGAATATGCTGTGATTGGCCGCGTGGCGCGTAAAATTTGGGCGAAAGCCTTAAAAAATAAATACGGTGCAAACGAACGCGCCCAAATGTTGAAATACCACATCCAAACATCCGGCCGTTCTTTGCACGCGCAGGAAATCGACTTTAACGACATTCGTACGACTTTACAGGCTTTGTATGCGATTTACGACAACTGCAATTCGTTGCATACGAATGCGTATGATGAAGCGATTACAACACCTACGGAAGAATCGGTGCGTCGTGCGATGGCGATTCAGTTGATTATTAACAAAGAATTGGGATTGGCTAAAAATGAAAATCCGATACAAGGTTCGTTCATCATTGAAGAACTTACAGATTTGGTAGAAGAAGCCGTTTTACAGGAGTTCGACCGCATTACCGAAAGAGGCGGCGTTCTTGGCGCGATGGAAACGATGTATCAACGCTCTAAAATTCAGGAAGAAAGCTTGTATTATGAAACGTTGAAACACAATGGCGATTTCCCGATTATTGGAGTGAATACTTTTTTAAGTTCGAAAGGCTCGCCTACGGTTGTGCCGTTGGAAGTCATTCGTGCGACCGAAGAAGAAAAACAATACCAGATCGAAATGCTCGAAGAACTGCATAAAACACACGCCGGCAAAGAAGACGGGCAATTGAATGCGATTCAGGAAGCCGCAATCAGCAACCAGAATATTTTTGAGAAATTAATGGAAGCGACGAAAGTTTGTTCGTTGGGACAAATCACTTCAGCGCTTTTTGAAGTTGGCGGGCAATATAGAAGAAATATGTAATGATTAATTAAAGCCTTTCTTTTGAGAGGCTTTTTTTATATTTGGCGCAACAATAAATTTGTTTAATTTGATAAAAAATGGATTATGGAAAATTTAGGCGTTGTAGAAATTGCAATTATAGTCTTTATAATATTGATCAAATTTGGCCTTATCATCGGTTTGATGCTTTGGTCTAAATCCAATAGCGAAAAGAAAAAGCGTTTGTTTCTGGCAGAAGAGCAAAGAAAAAAGGCTGTACTACAGCAACAAAATTTACAATCTTAAATCCGGATGCAGAATATTTTACTATTGCACGGTGCTATTGGTTCTAAATCACAGTTGGATGAATTGTCACTGAATTTAAAAGACCATTTTAAAGTTCATACGTTGAATTTCAGCGGGCATGGCGGAAAGCCATTTTCCGGATCTTTTTCAATTCCCCAATTCGCTACAGAAGTATTGGATTATCTAGAATTAAATCATCTTGATTCAATAAATATTTTTGGATATAGTATGGGCGGATATGTGGCATTGTATTTTGCTAAATCGCATCCTGAAAAAGTCAGTAAGATTTTCACGCTGGGAACGAAATTCCATTGGACACCCGAAATTGCCCAAAACGAAATAAAAATGCTGAATCCTGAAAAGATTTTGGAAAAAATTCCGGCTTTCGCCAATGAACTCAAGCTAAGACATCACCCAAATGATTGGAAAACTGTTTTACTTCAAACGGCTGAAATGATGATTTATCTAGGAAATAACAATCCATTGACGTTACAGGATTTTTCAGAGGTCGAAATTCCCGTAAGCCTTAATATAGGCGAAAATGATGCAATGGTTTCAATTGAAGAAACGGAAATGGCTTATAAAAATCTGCCAAATGCAAAACTCCATATTTTTCCAGCAGCGGCACACCCGATTGAAAAAGTCAATACAGGTGAACTCGCTGTTGCAATTTTAAATTTTCTCAAATAATCAGAGAGATACAACAATATGACCCCAGTTTTCACCGGTTTTAATGCGTCGCAACTGCATTTCGCTGATGCCAAATTCTTTGGCAAGCATTCGTAAACGTGTTTTTCGATTAGGATCGAGCAATCTTTTCTTTAATCTGATTACCTGAGTCGATGTGAGTTTGCCGTTTCCAAGCACTTTTTTAGTTTTTGCAGCAATTACAAATGGACTGTTTCTGCTGTGTTCGAGCATTTCTTCACGCGTTGCCCATTTTAAATTGGAAATGTCATCATTATCACGCCTTCGATCCAGATGCAGTACATATACCTGGTCTTCAGATGTTTTAGGAATGAATAATTCAGCAACGAGTCTGTAAATAAACAAGTACTTGTTTTTTTTCTTATCCCCATTCCAATATTTGTAATGAAGTGTACGGTAACCGTCAGATCGACCGCCAATTAATTCGCGTCCATCTTCAAATTTTTCCGTGTAACTAATCAATCTTCCATAATTGGAAACCGCATAACGCATTTTTAAAGGGGCGTCAATAGCGACTTCACTGAAAGTTTCAGAGGTCTTAAATCGCAACATATGTTTCTTTTTTTTGAGGGTGTGGTATTTCCCGGTTAGCCAAAGTTAACAAAACCAAACGGATGAAAACGTAAAATTCATGATAAAGTTAATAAAAAAACATTTTTTCTGTAAAAATTATTCAAATCTTATTCGTATGGAATCATGTTGAAATTGTTCATAAAAATAAAAAAAAATAAAAAAGCCTTATAAATAAGGACTTAGCTGAAGAAAAGAAAAAAATATTTAGATGATGCAGTTAAGCGTAAGCTTGAAACTTATCCCAATTAATACCCAGCACATGTTCGAGTGCAGGACGGAATTCTGATAATGAAGATGGTTTTTTCATCAGATAATTTGCGCCAGATTCAAGATATTGGCGAACAAGTGATTTGGGATTGTGGCCAGAGATCATCACAACCGGAATGTGTTTGCTGTTTTCTGTTTTTTTGATAATATGTAAAATTTCCTCCCCATTAAAAACAGGCATTCTGATATCCAGAAATATGATATCTGGAAGTTGATCTTTTTTTCCCAGTGCCCGCAGCATTTCATTACCATTGATAAAAAGGAATACCGAATGACCAAGCGCTTCTGCCACTTCTTTGAAAACATACAGGTCGTCTGTGTCGTCATCGAGGTAAAATATGGTTTGCTGTGTTTTCATGACTGAAAAAATGAAAAAGCTAATTTAAATGAAACTGATAATACAAACTTACAAATAGGAATGATTTTTTTATATGTTTCCAATAAAACATGAATTTCAATTGTTAAATCACACTTCGTTTAGGCTGATTCAATGGTAATAAAATGATGAAAACGGCACCACTGTTTTCGTCTGATCTTGCAAAAATAGCACCATGATGATTTTGTGCTATTTTCTTACAAATGGCGAGGCCAATACCAGTTCCGGCGTAAGCTGTTTTGCCATGCAGTCGTTGGAAAATATTAAAGATTTGTTCTGCATGTTCTTGTTGGAAACCAATACCGTTGTCACGAAATTCAATTTTGTAGTACAATCCGGCTTCATAAATACCATGTTCGACAGCTTCGTCTTCCTGCAAAGCGGAAGCATGAATGCTAATGACAGGCGGAAGGTCTTCACGGCTGTACTTGAGCGAATTGGAAATCAGATTGCTAAACAATTGTGACATTTGTAATGGAATGGCTTCAACTACCGGAAGTTCATTAAAATGGATGTCGGCATTTTTTTGTTCGATGATCAGATCAAAATCGGCAATAGCGCCATGCGCAATCTCATTTAAGTCAACTGCAGTAAAAGCTTCATTTTCTTTTCCGAGTTGGGAATAGGCCAGGATGTCGCGAATCAGATTCAACATTCTGACAGCTGAAACATTCAGTTTATTCAGGTAATTTTTAGATTGCGGATTGACGTCACCAATACTGTCTTCGAGCATCTTTGCGAAAATATTAATCTTCCGAACGGGTTCCTGTAAATCGTGTGAAGCGATGTAGGCAAACTGTGCAAGTTCGGCGTTGTTTTTTTGCAGATTATTATTAGCTAATGCGAGTCCGGCATTTGCTTCCTGCAATTCTTCAGTACGTTTTTTTACGAGATATTCAAGTTGCTGTTGTAAGATACGTTCTTTTGTAACATCCTGTGCCGTTCCGCGTAAAATGTCAGGATTGCCCGCAGCATCGTAAAAAACCTGAGCCTGAGCATGTATGATGCGCTGTTCTCCGGTTTCGTAGTTGATAATTGGGTGTTCGTTGATGTAATTTCCGGAGCCGCCGGGTTTTATGGCTTCATTTATGGCATCCTGAACCTGTTTTCTATAATCTTCAGGTACTGGATTGTAAGCTTCTGAAATATCTTTCTGGTCTTCGGCAAAACCAAGCCATTCTGTAAAACGCGAGGAATAATTGAAAACATTTTTTTTAATATCGAAGCTCCAGGTAGCGAGCTCTGCCAATTCGACGGCGCCGCGAAGTGCCGTTTCTGCTTCTTCCGATTTTTGGCGGGCGATGATGGTATCTGTAACGTCGATTGCAATATCAAGAATCGCGTACACTTCGTTATTTTCATCAAATAACGGAGAATAAGTGATGTTGTAATAATTGTAAGTCATTACGCCATTTTGAACGATTTTAACCTGGGAGCCATCACTTTGGAACATTTTTCCAGTAGTGTAAACATCATCGAGTATTTTTAGAAAGGGCTGTCCTTCGGTCAAAAGTTCAGGCATGACTTCGCGAAGTGGTTTCCCAGAAATATCAGGGCCTTTTCCTACAATGTCAATAAACATTTTATTGGGCAATTGCACAATAAGGTCACGGCCAACAAACAGTCCGATTCCTGCCGGAGCATTAGCAATTACCGATCGTAATTTGGCTTCACTGGCTTCCACTTTTTTTCTCGAAAGCACTTGCTGCGTAACATTTGTGGCAACAACAAACACGCCTGAGACGCTATTGTCACCATTAAATTGCGGTTGGTATACCAAATCGACATAAATGGTTTCCAGTTTTCCATCCCTGACCAAATCTGCAGAAACTTCATCGGCAATAAATGCACGGCCACTTTCGATAACTTCACGCAGCAGCTGATCAAATCCCTGTCCTGCCAATTCCGGAAGTGCTTCGAGTAAAGGTTTTCCGATGAGGCTTTCGGGAGTTCTTCCTACCAGTTCACCGTAAAAAGGGTTTGCCATTGTAAAAGCGAGCTTTTCTTTTTCGAGGATGGCAATACCCACTGGAGATTGTTCAAAGGAAGCCAGTAACTGTCTTTGGCTTTCAGCAATGCGCTCATTAGCAATAACGCGGTCGGTGACATCAACAGCCATATCCATAATACCGTAAATTTTGCCAGCACTATCAAACAATGGTTTGTAAGTAAAGTCAAAATAAAACACACGTGGTACGCCATCGACGATGAGTTCACAATAGGCTTCAGAGGCTTCATACGTTTTTCCACTTGTAAAAACATCATCGAGGATTTGCAGGAATGGCTGTTCGCGTAATTCAGGAACACCTTCGGAAAGCGTTTTGCCAATTATTGAAGCACCTTTTCCCCAAAAACTCAGCATCTTATGATTAGCGATTGCAATGTTCATTTCGCGTCCTGTAAAAAGACAGGTAGCGACCGGTGCTTCTTCGACGAGTGAACGAAAACGTGCTTCGCTTTCTTCGGTTTTTTTCTTAGCAACATTCAAATCGGTTACATCAGCGGCTGTGTTCATGATACCATACACTTTTCCATCGGCATCAAAAAGCGGTGTAAAGCTGTAATTGAAATAATAGGGTTTTAGAGTTCCATTTTCTGTAATCAGATCGAGATATTGGTTTTCAACATGCAATGGAATTCCGGTTGTATAAACTTGATCAAGTTGCTCAAAAATTTTCTGATGGGTGAGTTCGGGAAGTATTTTTTTATAACTTTTTCCAATAACATCGTTTCCTTTTCCAAATACATCCAATATGGCTTGGTTTGCCAATTCGATTTTCATTTCCGGGCCGGTGTAAACACCAATCGGAAATGGCGCACTATCTACCATACTGCGCAGTTTCTGGATGCTTTCCTCTACAGCAGTTTTTTGTTCATGAATGTCAAGTACAATACCGCTCATTCCAAGGTAATTTCCATTGGCATCAAAGCGCGGACTTCCTTTATCATGAAACCAGCGGTAAATGCCATCTTTTCGACGTAGCCTGTACACGCCATCATAAGGTTGGCGCCGTCTGTTGGCATCAAGGAAAAGGCTGGTTGTTTTTTCGCGATCTTCAGGATGAACTGCGTCGGCCCATTCAAGGCCTTTCGCTTTTGTATCCTGGCCTGTAAAATCGGCCCACCGCTTGTTAAGCCAAAAGCAATTGCCATCTTTATCAGTCAGCCATAAAATGGCAGGCATGTTATTGATCAGCATAGCCATTTCTTCTGAGCTGAGTGGTAATCCGAAAGCGTTTGTATGGTTGTTTGTTTCCAATTTTAAAGTATTGCTTCGAAAATCTTTACAAAATCGTTAAAATCACTAGGCTTCGTAATAAAATCTTGCGCGCCAATCGCTTTAGTCTCATTAATAAGCTCTGGTTGTGACGATGTCGTGAGTATAATTACCGGAATCGTTTTGAGGCCGTCAATTTTTTTAATTTCTGTAAGAAACTGCATGCCATTCATTACGGGCATATTAAGGTCAAGGAAAATGAGATCCGGCTGAAGCAGGTTATCTTTGAGCTGGGCTAAAGCTTTTGATGCTTGATTTACAGCGGTATATTTTCGGATTCCGGAAACTTTCTGTATAGCGAACAAAAAAATTTCACAATCATCTTCATCATCATCAATAAGTAAAATATTTTTGTAACTCATATATAAATATATAAAATCTGACGAAATTTTTAGTGTTGATCGGTAATTTATTTACAGCTAAAAGTTGCAATCAGTAAAAATAATAAGAGTTTTCTAATTATCCATTCACTAAAGGGACAACTTTTGTTCCGATAAGTTCGATAGACTGCATCAACTGATCATGTGTTAACTTGGCATTGTCCATTTGGAACGTAAATCTCGAAATTCCGCCAAGGCTTTCACTATGCCTGAGCAGTTTTTCGGCAACTTCATCCGGACTTCCGACAAGATAAGCGCCGCGTGGTCCGTTTTGGGAATCAAAATGTGGGCGAGTTACTGGTGGCCAACCGCGTTCCCTGCCAATTTTTGTAAAAACGTCGGCATAACCGGGATAAAAATCGGTGACGGCTTTTTCAGAAGTTTGCGCTACATAACCTAAGGAATGCAACCCTACTTTTAGTTTGTCATCCGGATGCCCTGCTTTTGCACCGGCTTCACGGTATAAATCGATCAACGGGCGAAAGCGGTGTGTTTCTCCGCCAATCACGGCAACCATCAACGGCAATCCAAGTTTTCCGGCACGGACGAATGATTCCGGTGTTCCGCCAACGCCAATCCATACCGGTAATTTTTCCTGTAACGGGCGCGGATAAATGGGTTGGTTTTGCAATGCAGGCCGGAATTTTCCGGACCAATTCACAAATTCATTATCACGGATGTTTAAAAGCAAACCAAGCTTTTCAGTAAACAGGGCATCATAATCCTGAAGATTAAGCCCGAAAAGCGGAAAAGCCTCGGTAAAAGAACCACGTCCTGCTACAATTTCTGCCCGGCCGTTTGAAATCAGGTCGAGTGTTGCAAATTCCTGAAAAACCCGTACCGGATCAGCGGCACTTAGAACCGTAACTGCACTCGAAAGTTTGATCTTTTTTGTACGCGAAGCTGCTGCTGCCAAAATGATTGTTGGGGCGGAATCAAGGAATCCTTTTCGATGGTGTTCTCCTATCCCGAAAACATCAAGGCCACTTTTATCGGCATATTCAATCCGGGTGAGTAATTCTTCAAGAGCGATTCTATTGTTGGCAGGCAGGCTTGTATTAGTAGCTGCTGCAAAACTATCAATTCCGATTTCCATAGTGTTGTTTTTAATAAGTACGAATTTACGAAAAGAAATCTTCAGCTTTTACTTTTGAAAAGATTTCATTTGGAGCGCATTTTCAATTCCGGCCGCACTGGCGGTATTGTTGAAATAAATGTACGCTTCTTTCCATCCGTTTTGTTCTAAAATGGAGTTGTACCATTGCTGTAATTGTTCCTTAGTGTATTCGGAATAAAACAACTTCGGAACACCGTGTAAACGAATGTATCCGATCTCGGATGTTGGATTGATGTATTCCGGTAAATTAGGATAACTCACATCGCATAATGTAATCTGATGGGCATGTAATGTTTCAAAAACAACTGGTGTCCACCAACTTTTATTTCGAAATTCAATAACATTTTTAAAATCGGGGTTTAAAGAATCGATAATCAATTGCAGCTTTTCCGGACTGTAATCAAATGACGGCGGCAGTTGAAACAATACACAAGCAAGTTTTTCCTGAAGGCCTTCGTGGCAAATGTCATAAAAGGAATCAATGTCATTTTTGCAATTGAGGAATTTTTTAAAATGCGTAATCACTTTCGGCGCTTTGACAGAGAACCTAAAATAGGCAGGAACTTTATCATGCCAGTTTTTCAAACTCTTGACCGTTGGCGCTTTATAAAAAGTACCATTTAATTCATAAGTTGAAAAATTTTCGGAATAAAAATCAAACCATTTGCTTCTGGGAAGTTCTTCGGGATAAAAAATATTTTTCCAATAAGTATTGTTGAATGCCGAGCAGCCAATATGTAAATTTTCTTTTTTCATGAATACAATTTCTGACAATTTTCACAGTAAAAACTGCGGCGTTTTTTGACTCCGGTGTATTTCTTTACTATGGGAAGGTCGCAGCGGCTGCAAGTTTTTTTAGTGTGTGCGAGCCAATGTTTTTTGAGTTCGTTTTTCTTTTTCCATTTGAGGAAATCGAAGCTGTAATTTTTGGCTTCGGTTATCATTTCACGAATTTTTGCATCTGGGATTTTTCCGGTTTCTGTTTCAGGATGCAACCGAATCCGATAGAGCACTTCGTTTTTGATAATGTTGCCTACACCGGCGAAAATATCCTGTTCCAATAAAACATCGCAGGCCATTTTTGTTGGGACATCTTTCAGTTTGGCTTTTGCTTTTTTCGGATCCCAATGCGGGTTCATCACATCAGAAGTGAAATCATAATGGTCATTGACATCGCCTTCAAGAACAGAAACACTACAGGCATATAAATTAAACTCCCCATTTGGAAAAGTAAAACCGAGCCGTATTTGCGCCGTTTTATCCTGATCGATGAGGTAACTTCCGAATAATAAAAAATGGACGCGCACCGTAAAACCGTCGAAACAAATCAGGAAATGTTTGCCCCAGCTTTTAAAATTTATGATTTTTTTATTGATGAGCCTGTCGATGTCAATTTTGGCATTGCCAGTAGCGGCAATCACTTTTTTTCCGCTGAATTTCTGAACTTCTTCTTTCAGGATGACGATCGTTGGGCCTTCGGGCATGGTGAGAATTATTAGAATACTAAATTGACGATTATTGGCTTCAAAGTTTTATACAATTAAATTCAAGATTTGTATAATTCATTAGCGTGTACAGATTTATGCAAACGCGGGAATCTTTTTTAAATCTTCTGCGTAACTTAGGACAAATAAACTTTATATATGAACCAAGGACCTACATCTCAATTTCGAAAATTGCCACTTTTAGTGAGGCGGCTTTTTCAAGGTTTCGGAATTGTAGTTGTTTTAATATTGGGATCATACATCGCAATGGCATGGTATATCAATGCTAACAATAAAAAGGTCCTCGAATCGCTAACGGCAGAACTCAATAAAAATATCAACGGCACCTTAACCATTGGCAGTATGGAACCTGCTTTTTTACGCGGTTTTCCCAGAATTTCCCTTAATTTAAAACAAGTTACACTTAAAGACAGCCTTTACGACAAACACAAACATTTGTTCCTGAAAGCAGATGATTTTTATATCTCTGTAAATGCATTTGCGTTGTTGCGTGGTACGATTGAAGTGAAGAAAATAGAGATCAGTAACGCGGCTGTAAATTTATTTACTGATAAAAATGGTTATACAAATACCGGAGTTTTTAAAAAAGCCGAAAACAATTCAGGGAAAGAAGAAGGCGTGATGCCCGAACTCAAGAAGTTTAGCCTCGAAAATGTAAGTTTTACAATCGATAATCAAAACAAAAAAAAGTTATTTCATTTTGAAATTAAAGATATTGATGGCGATATTGATTATGACGGTGTTGGGTTTCAGGCAAAATTAAAACTGAATACACTGGTGAAAAGCATGGCTTTCAGTACTGATCGCGGCAGTTTTTTGAAAGATAAAGTGGTTGAAGGAAATTTTGATGTTTCCTACACACCGGATTCTGTTGCGGTACTTCCAAACCGGCTTGAAATTGCCGGTGAAGATTTTACAGTTGCAGCCGGATTCAGCCTGAAAGAATCGGCGGCTTTTGAAATCCATATTAAAAATGAAAAGATATTGTGGCAGAAGGCTTCGGCTTTGTTGTCTCCTAATATCAGTTCGCGCCTGAACCTTTTTAACCTGAAAGAACCAATTGCCGTGACTTGCGACATTGTGGGCGATTTTAATGCAGAAGGTGATCCGTTGATCCATGTGAAAGCAAAAATCAGGGACAACGTACTTGATACTTCCGGCGGTCGTGTGGATGATTGCAATTTTGATGGAGAATTTACAAATAACAATATTGCTGATAAAGGATTTAACGACGCGAATTCGGCGGTCAAATTATTCGATTTTAAAGGCAGTTATGCCGGAATGCCGTTTGCGATGAAACAAACTTTTATTCTTGATTTCGACAATCCGTTTGCAGAAGGCGATTTTAGTTCGGAGTTTAATATTGGCGCACTTAATAACATTATTGATAAGAATTTGCTCGGATTTTCAAAAGGTACTGCAAAGGTGTTGGTTAAATATAAAGCTGATATCATCAATTATGAATTGGCCAAACCGATGGTTGAAGGCACTGTTGAAATCAAAAATGCCGATGTGAAATACATGCCTAGAAATCTGGCTTTTAATGACATTTCAGTATTGTTGAATTTTAAGGATGAAGACCTTTCAATCAGTAATATTCATTTGCGAAGCGGTAAAAGCATCGTGAATATGGAAGGCGGAATCCGGAATTTTTTAAACTTATATTATACGGCACCGGAAAAAATTGTTGTAGACTGGAATGTGCGCAGCCCACAACTGCATCTTGGCGAATTCATTGGATTTGTGGGAACGCGGAAACAAGTGAAAGCCGTAAAAAAGAAAAGTACGCGTGCCAATTTCACAAATGAACTCAACAAATTATTCGATAATATCAAAGTAAATATGTCGCTAAAAGTGGATAAACTTTTTTACGACCGGTTTTATGCTACAAATGCTACCGCTTCATTATATTTAAACGATTCCGGGATAAAACTCAATAATGCCGGGCTTTCGCATGCCGGTGGAACATTAAAACTCAGTGGGAGTTTGGCTCAGGGAAAGGTCAATCCGTTTCAGTTGAATGCGGTGGTGAACAATGTGGATATCAGTAAATTCTTTTATGCGTTTGACAATTTCGGACTGGAGTCGCTTCAGGCAAAAAACCTGAACGGATTCCTTTCGGCGAATACAACCATGACCGGAAAAATTACCGATCAGGGTACGATGGTTCCAAAATCGATCAATGGGCATGTGAACTTCGGGTTGAAGAAAGTGAAATTATTGCAATTTGCACCTTTAAAGAGCATTGGAAAGTTTGCCTTTCCATTTCGGAATTTTGATACGATCTCCTTTTACAATCTTAAGGGGAATTTTGATATCGCCGGGCAAAAAGTCAATATCAGTCCGATGCAGGTAAATTCGAGCATCTTAAATATGGACATAGAAGGCGTGTATTCCTTTGGGAAAGGCACGAATATTTTTGTGACCGTACCATTGCGTAATCCTAAAAAAGATGAAGGAATCACAGATGCGGATGAATTGGCAAGGCGTAGAAACAAAGGAATCATGGTTCGGTTGATTGCTGCTGATGGTGACGATGGTAAAGTGAAGATCAGCCTTGGGCGAAAGCCTCAGGATAATATCAATGAAAAAGGAAAATCGCAATAACAAATTGTTAAAAATCAGGTTTTGCGATGTGGTATCGTATGGGTTTTAAGTTTTTTTAATTATTTTAGTTCAGATATAAATTTACGTTATGGGTTCTGATCAATTGCCTGTTTATACTCGGGAGTATATTGAAACACTGGTTTCGGTGAGCAGGGATGCTGTTGTTTTTTTGGATAAGAATTTTAGTATTCAGGTGGCAAACCAGCAGTTTTATGAATCTTTCGGCAGCCATAAAGAAAAAGATAAAAGTTTGCCTTCATTAGATGCAGTTGCGGGCCTTTCCGGTTTGAAGGTGGTTCTTGAGGAACTTTCGTCAGCACATCCGGTGGTGCAGCGATCGGAAATATTATTGAAGGCGGCGAGTGGAGAGGAAGAGTTATTTTCTGTAAGCGTTTTTTTGGTGTTAGCTGATGATTCAAATATTGGAACACTTTATTTTGTCACATTGGAAAACCATGCGAGAGCTGGAGAAATCCTAACAGCCGTATGTGCTGAAGAAGCGAAGATGGCATTGGCACGCATGCGCGAACTCGAATCGTCAAAATCTTTTCTGGATGCGATATTGAATTCGGCGTATTATGGCATTGCAAGTTATGAACCGTTGCGGAATGCTGCCGGAAAAGTAGTTGACTTCAGGGTTGCTTATTCTAATGCAGAAGTGCCGGGGAATTTTGGGCTGACCGTTGACCAGATACTCAATAAAAAATGCAGCGAAATATATCCGGGGATCTTTGAGAACGGCGTATTCGATAAAATGGCGGGCGTACTCAAAACGGGCGTGGCAGATACCTATGAGATTTCGGTACCTGTGAATGGGAAAACGATCTGGCTGACGGCGGCCATTGAAAAAGTAAATGACTGGCTGACGGTAACTTCAAAAAACATCACTCCGGAGAAAGAAGCCGCGCTGCATCTTGAGAAGATGAACCAGTTGCTGGCTGAGAACGAGGCGCAACTCGAGTTGAAGAATAATAAATTGCAAGGGCAGAACGAGGAACTGGCTTCGTTTAATTATATAGCATCTCATGATTTGCAGGAACCTTTGCGGAAAATCAGGATGTTTAGCAGCAGGATCCTGGAGCGCGAACAGGAACATTTATCTGAGGCATCGATAGGATTATTTGGCAATATTACGCATACGGCAGAACGGATGCAAAACCTGATCAATGATTTGCTGGAGTATTCGGGGATGGATGCGGAACCGGTGGAGATGCGCAGGACAGACCTGAACGTGGTGTTGCAGGAAGTACTTGCGACGATGGAGGACACGTTTGAACAGCAAGGCGTAACATTTAGTATGGAGGCACTGCCGGTGATCCAGGGGATTCCGCAGCAGCTGCACCAGTTGTTTTCGAACATTATCATGAATGCGGTAAAGTATAGTAAGAACGATGTAAAGCCGGTGATTGCTTTGGCATGCGAGCAGGTGGCTATGCCGGGCGGATTGTTTTATAAGATAGCGGTTTCGGATAACGGGATTGGGTTTGAGCCGGAATATAAAGACCGGATATTTGAGGTATTCCAGCGGTTGCACGGGAAGAATGAGTATGGCGGAACGGGTGTGGGGCTTGCCATTTGTAAAAAAATCATGCAGTACCATCATGGATTTATAACGGGGAACGGCGAGCCGGACAAGGGGGCGGTGTTTGCGATGTATTTTCCGGTAGGGGAATAAAAAACCGGAGGTTTGCGCCTCCGGTTTTTTTTTGTGGATTTGCAGGTTTGGGCATTTTAGTAGTGTGTAACTCTGGGGTGCTATCAGTTGTTGTTTTTGTATTAGTTACAGTTGCTCTCACACTGCTTGCGGATGCTTCAACACTACTTGCAGTTGCTCTCACACTGCTTGCAGATGCTTCAACACTACTTACAGTTGTTCACACACTACTTGAGGATGCTTCAACACTACTTGCAGTTGTTCACACACTACTTGAGGATGCTTCAACACTACTTGAGGATGCTTCAACACTATTTGCGGACGATTCAGCACTACCTGCAGTTGTTTTAGCACTACTTGTGGAGGTTTCAGCATTATTTGCGGATGTTCTAACACTACTTGTATTTACATCAGCATACTTGTAGCCGCTTCCATATTTCATCAGTAGGTTTGCTTACCATTTGCGTAAGCGTTTAGGATTTAATCGGTTAGTTTTTTTGAATTCCGCAATGAAAGTGTTTACTTTTTCAGTTGTTTTCGGAATGACAGACCTGAAATTTGGCGGTACGCTTCGCTGCGTGCACCGAAAACAGATTTTACATAACTTTTTACGCCAGTAGCAACATCGACGAGGTTGTTGGGTTGGGTGTATAACAGGTTGTCGCGTGTCATTCTTGCATTGTTGAGGTCGCGTTGGGCTTGGATTACGGCAGTGTTTGCGGCTTTTAGCTGGATGACGTAAGCATTTAGCGAGGCGATTTTGAGGTTGGATTCGTTAGGATTGTAGCTGCTTTCTATGGAAGCGAGGTTGATGAGTTTTTCGAGATGGTCTGTGAGGCGGTCGTAACTTTGCTGGGATACTGAGATCTGTACGGGAGCAGGCGTACCATCCGTTTGGGGTTGTGGGGTTGCTGTGCTGGCGCGTTTTCCGGTGAGCTTGTTGATAATGGTTCGGGCATCTTTGAGTGACGTTGCGGGTGCTCCGGAAGCTTCGAGGGCATTGTAGATGCGTGTTGCGAGTGGCTTGAGGGGTTCGTAGACCGTTTGTCGCGTGCCGGTTGCCTGGTTGAAAAAGTTGCTGCGGGCGTTTACTTTTGTGATGGCCTCTGTGGCGTCGTTGTAGATCTGGGTGAGCTGCGGCAGGAGGAAAACTTGCTGGGAAGGCTGGTAAGCGATGCCGTAGCCGGTGCAGCAGGCGATGAGTTGTTCGAAGTGGGTTACATTTTTGAGGTGTCCTGTTTCGCTTACAGAATTTTTTTTACTGTTTGCTTGTTCTGATGTTGCCATGGTTAAAAAATTAAAGATTATTAAAAGTTTTCCGAATACTTTTGTGCGCCATTGCGGCGCGGTATTTTTTAAATTATGGTTCCCCAGCGTTAGGCGGGAGTTTGCCGCACCGGGAATGAAGTACCTGCAACCGGGCAGGTTAAGCCTTGTAGTGGTATTTTTGGCTTTATGGCGGCTAATTAAGAGAGATTTTCTGAATATATGACTTTGATTTTATTTTTTTTAACATTTTTTACGGGTTAACCGTATATTGTTAAAAATAAATGCTTTATGCTTGATACCATCCACATGGCGGTATTTACGTGAAGTTTTAGGAAACAGCCTTTTTTACTGCAGCGTATTGTATTTATGTTTTTATGGTGTCATTCTATTAGTTGAATTGATTGCCCCTCGAATGCGCCCTGGGTGACAGTGTTATAAATGGAGTCCTGTATTATTTCAAGACGATGCGTATTTTTTTTAGACAATTATATTTTTATTTAACCGCCAGTTTTTCTGGCATAAAACCAATTGAACAATGAAAAAAATGATCAGAACGGCATCGGATGAAGATGCTGCAACAATTCGTAAAAGAGCGAGAAGCCTGATGATTGAGCAAACCCGTCAAACTACTAACTATTAAATTTTAAGAAGATGAAAAAAATATTTTTACTTACAGTAATGTTATGTGGATTTGGTGGATTTGCCCAGGGACCGAAGGCAGTCTATTTTATGAATATGTCAGCTTATACTTTTTGTATTTCAGAAATCAATACCATTAAGGAGACACCTGGCGTTCCGCCTACTTATGGATAACCTACGCATACTAATGATAATACTCATAGGGGCGGTGCTTATATTAATGTCCCTCCTGGCGGCACATATATTTTGGATAATCCTGCTAACCCAACAAAATTTCCTTTTGTGTCTACTGCTGGAAATACCCCACAGCTTACAACGTGGAAAAAATATGCTTCAGCAACAAGCTCCCTTAATGTTCCAAGTGCTACTGCATTTTTGACTGCTTCTACACAGATTTTTAGTCATACTAAATTTGGGGTATTGGTTGGCGGAAGCGTTACTGCCGGTGGAACATTGTTCAATTCTAAGGTAAGGCCGGTTGGCTCATTGGATTTAATAGATGGAACCTATGTAGATTATTATATAGAAGAGGAAGATGGTCAAATTTTTATTAGTATTTATTAATTGTTAACTTGCAAAGGCAAAGGTTATAACCTTTGCCTTTAATTTTTAGGATATTAAAAAAACAATACTTCTAATATTTTTAACAGTATTTTTTAAAGGCTATACCCAAAACTTCAATTTTGAGCGCGATTGGGCTACCTATTACGGGAATTCTACTACAAATGTATTTACAAAAGCTGTAGACAGCCAGGGTAATCTGTATTTTGCCGGAGAAACAAGGGAGTTGTTGCCCTATGTAACCCACTATACCCATAAGCCAACGCCTGAATCTTTAGATGGATTCATTGTTAAAATAAACCCATTAGGGGAAGTATTGTGGGGCACTTATTTCGGTGGCGACGGAGAAGATTTTATTGAATCTATTGCCATTGACCAAGAAGACAATGTTTTGGTTATGGGATTTACCAACAGCCTAAATGGAATAGCTGATGCAAGTTCTTATCAGCCTCAGAATGCTGGCTCGTTGGATTCTTTTCTTGCAAAGTTTAATCCTGACGGTATTAAAATATGGAGTACCTATTTTGGTGGCAGTAGTAATGAGTCAGGGTATGAAGTTCTACATCAGTTTGGATATACTAGTTCGGGATTGGCAGTTGATGGTTCAGGCAATCTATATTTATTTATGGGTACATATAGTGGTGGTTTGACAACTCCTAATTCGTTTCAGCCTGTTAAAACAAACAACAATTCAATTTTCGCCAAGTTTAACCAGCAGGGTATGTTAGAATGGAGCAGCTATTATGGTATTAATTCTTCTTTCATTAGTGCTATTGCTATTAATGGTACAGGCGTTTATCTTGCAGGCGATAGTAACGACCTGCCCAATGCCATCAGTACTTATTTCGCTACGCCGGGCTGCCATCAGCAGCCTGCAAGTCATCGTGATGCCTTTTTATCTAAATTTGATTTCAACGGGCAACGAATCTGGAGTACCTATTATGGTGCCAGTACCGGTATTGAAGTGCTTGACGGCTTTAACCTTAAAACTTTTGGGAATTCGATATATCTTTCGGGTAGTTCTGCAGGAAATAATAATATTGCCACTCCGGGTGCTTTTCAGGAAAATCGCAACGGAGGCCTAACGTCTTTTCTTGCGAAGTTTAATGAGAACGGGGTGCGGGAATGGGGTACTTATTGCGGGTTGGATTCCGGCAATGATGGCTATTCATTTACCAATACCGGAATAGACCACGAAGGGAATGTGTATTTAACGGGTTCGACCTCTTATATTAGGAATATTGGTACAGCGGGAAGTTATCAACCTGAGCTGGCAAGTGCACGGGATGGTTTTGTAGTGAAGTTTAATGCTGCGGGTGAGCGTATCTGGGGTACTTATTATGGCGGTGAGCAACAGGAGTTTTCTGCACAGCTGCTTGCTTTTGCTGATGGGTTTTATATTGTAGGTACTACCAAAAGCAGTAATGGCATGAGTACAGAGAATAGTTTGCAGCCGTTACCGGTATTTAATCAATATCAGGAAAGCACTTTTATAGCGCGGTTTAAAGAATCGCTACTGGGAGTGAATGATATGCAGGGTAGTACTGTTGCCATTTACCCCAATCCAGCAAAGGGATATTTTCAATTGAAAGTTTCAGAAAAGAATTGTGACATTGTTGTTTATAATGCTTTGGGGCAGGAAGTTTTGAAACGTGGCGTTGTTGATGGGGAGTTGGTGGATGTGAGTGGGTTAGTTACAGGAATTTATTATGTGATGGTTTCCAGTTTGGGAATTGATAAAGATATGGAGAAGTTGGTTGTACAGTGATGGTATGAAGTTAAGCATAGAATCATTGTGAGTTTTCTATAAAAGTTTGTAAATTAGTTTTTTAACCAGCCAGATTCCTGGCATAAAACCAATAGAATATGAACAAACACAAAATGATTGCGGTTGCCTTAGTAGCAGCTGCATTTACTTCGGGGCTCCAGTCTTGCAGTAATGAGGAAAATGACCTGCAGAGTGCAGCTATTGTTGAGGCTGCTCCGGATGCAAAAAAAGCACAAGAAGCGGAAGTTGCAGCATTTCAGGAGGCATGGATAAAAATGCTGAAGGAAAAGAGAAATGCTGAGAGTAAAAAAGCGGATACTTCGTTACATGCGGCTTATTGGGATGAACTGGCTTTGGAGGCGGAAAAATTCCTGTCGGCAAATGGGGTTGCAGCTTCTGAACTGCAGGGTCAGTCTGCGGCTGAGATTTGTTCGAGAGCGATAAGTTTACTGGCTGAGAAAACGAAATTTAATCCTAACAATTAATCTGCAGAAAGATGAAAAAAATATTTTTAATTGCCATTGCGCTGATAAGCTTACAGGGAATTGCCCAAAAAACGGTTATTTATATTAATTCGTCGCGTTATCCGCTTTTAATAGGGGATATTGTTACGATTTATGAGACAGATGCGCGTCGCAGGCCGCAAGACCCACCTCAGTTAGTGTATGGTTTTCCAACGTTCAGGAATACAAGTATCAACAGAGGCGGATCTTTCATCACAGTAAATGCAGGGGATAGCTATACGCTTCAAAATACTGACCCGACAAAATTTCCTTTTCTATCGACAGGCAATACACCACAGTTAGACGAATGGAGTAAAATAGCCTCGTCTTCATCGTCACCAGTTGCTGGGTCGAGTACGGCGGCAGATGCCGTAGGTGCATCACAGGTATTTCATTATACGAAATTTGCAGTTTCTTCACCGCTTACTGAAGGAGCAACATTTGCCAGTCCAAAACCAGGAATTTCAGGTGCAGGTGCCCAAAGTTATACAGGCACGTATACTGCTGGAGATATTCAACTCATAGGAGAAAAAATAATCATTACGATTTATAATCTTTAATAGCAAAAATGAAAGGGCAATTTTCGGTTGCCCTTTTTTTAATATAAAAGCCAAATATTGTAAGTATAGACTGTAACTTTATAATGTATGATTTTGTAAGTGGTTGTATCTTTGATTATTACTAATCCAAAAACAACGAATTATGAAAAATGTAAAGATAAGTATGGCGATGCTTTTTGCAGTAGCTGCCATAACGATGGTTTCCTGTAAAAATGCAGAGCCTACAGTAACAGAGCCAACGACAACGGAAGTGCCGGACAGCCCTACAACAACGACAGAAGTTACTGATACCACACAGGTAGAAACAACGGCAGATACTTCTGCAGTTAAATCACAAAGAAATCCGGCTCCTTAATTAAAAGGTAAGGATAAAAAAACTACAACAACTGTTGTAGTTTTTTTTTAGCCTAAAGATTGCTTTCGGGAAAGTAATTTTAAAAGTGTAATGATTCGGCTTTCCATCATGGAGAGCTGAGAAAGCGTTATGGCTACGACTTCTTTTGGGGTAGCATAAGTGGCGATTTTTGGGAGGAATTCTTCGAGCTCTTTTTTTGCCCAATAGACATCTAAAAGCTGTTCATCGAAAGCTGTTTTATTATTTTCAAAATTGCTGAGTGACGCTGTAAATTTAGCGGCATCGAAAGGGCTAGGTGTTTCCATGATAAAGATATTAGGGTTTTATAAAATTACGATTTTAAACCCCAATTGACTTTACAGATACGAGCATTAATGTTATAAGATATTAACTATTTGCGAAATTTAGATATTTCCAGTGGTTGTTTTCTTTTACAAATTGCGATTTTTCATGGTGAATTTGCAATTGCATTTTGCTATTGAAATAATATGCTTTGAATTCTACGATATCATCAGCTGCGTATAGGATTTCGAGTTTTGCCCAGTGGTTTTGCTTTGCCCAGTTCAGGATATCTGTTTTATTGTGGAATCTTCGTGTGGCTTTTGCGGTAGTTGCGATGAGGTAATCGGCATTTTGCAAGACGTAAGCTGTATAACGGGAGCGCATGAGTGCTTCAGGTGTTTCCGGAAGGGATTTTTGGGCTATTAACGGTTCGCAGCAATCGGAGAAATTTTTACCTGAGCAGCAATAACAGTTTTGAGACATTTGGCTATTTTTTGAGTGCGGTATTTATTTTTTGCTGCAGTTGGTTTAGTAATACCTGGTATCGGCTGATTTCTATCAGGTCTTCGTCTGCTTCCGAGAAATCGAGTAATTCGTCTAAGATATCGCTGGCTTCAATAAGCCTTTCGTTGGCCTCGGCAAAATTTCCTGCACCAATCAGGTCAATAACCTGTTGTACTTCATGTTGTAAGGAGCTGAATTTTAATTCTTCCATTTTAGTTATTTTAAATGATCATCAGGTATTTTGCTGTTGAAATTTTTAATGATGGTTGCCAGTTTTTCTTTGCGGAGAATTTCGGACTGTTTGGCTTTGTCTTGTGCCTTGTGGAGTTTGTCGTTGTGTTTTTTGATGTTTTTTGCGTTGTTCCTGCTCATGATGTTAGCTAAATAAAAAGTGCAAAATTAGAATTTAATTTCAGGGATGACTTAAGGGGTTTTTTTTTGATTTTTTGATTTTGTGTTTGATCAAGTGCAGCTCTTCGGCTTCTTCTATAGAATGAGAACATTGAAGGCTCTCTTCTTTTTGCGCCAATTTGCTGAGGTGAACGTAGTATTTTTTGATGGTTTCCATTTCTTCTTCGGTCATGTCTTCGATGTCTACGAGACGGTTACTGGCCAATTGGTGTGAAGCGACAAGTTCATTCAATTTGAGCTGAATCGCTAATGAATCTTTATTCTGGGCTTTCTGGATCAGGAAAACCATAAGGAAAGTGATGATCGTGGTGCCGGTATTGATCACCAGTTGCCAGGTTTCAGAATAGTTGAAAAGCGGCCCGGTTACTGCCCATAAAACAACGGTAAGTCCGGCAAGTATAAAAGCGGTGGTGCTTCCTGTGGCTTTTGCAGAAGCGGTTGCAAAGGCATCAAAAGAATTTTTCTTATGCTTCGCTGAATGATTTTTCATGTGTTGTTTTTTTAGGTTGTAAAGGTAGTGCTTTTTGCTTATTCAAGCTTTTCGAGCCTGAAATAACCAATGTGGAGTTGGTCTTCGGGAATGTTTTCCCCGGGTGTTATTTTGAGGGAAAACTGGTTTTGGTAACCGGCATCCAAAATATCGGAGACGTTGTACGCATCGTCTACATCAATGCCATATTTGTCGTCAATGTGCGCATTGGCACCTTTAAAACCCCAGTGTTTGAAAAAGGAAGTTTGTTTTGATTTTTTGGTGGCTTCGGCAAGGCTTTCGCCAACGGCAAGCACTTTGTAATGAAATTCCTCGAATTCTTCGGGTTTGTAACCACCAAGGTTGATGAAAAAAAGGCGGTGTGTGTTGAATGTTGCAATGTCTTTTTGAAGTACTTCGATTTTAAAACCATCAACGGCAGTGACTTCGCGCCAGGAATCGATGTGGATCTTTCCTTTGGCTTCCGGCCAGAACGCTTTCATTTGCGGAACCAAGTCTTTCATTGATTTTCCGATACCGAAAAATACATCATGTTGTTCGATAAAACGGCCATCCGGTTTGCAGCCGATAATTGCCATAAATAGTTTTGCATCCATATTTATAAATTTAGGAGTTATCGGATGTATTTTTACTAAAATTACCTTAAATAATTTTTTTGGTTTGGTTTTTGGGAATACATTTATAAACAATTAAAACTTAAATTATGAAAAAGATATTTTTACTATTGGCGGTAGTTGCTGGTATGACATTTACAAGTTGTGAAGGCGATCAGGGGCCGGTTGGACCACAGGGCGCGGATGGTTTGCCCGATGGTGATACAATTGCAGAAACATTCGAACTTCAGAATGTTAATTTTACGCTGGTTGAAGGAGAGTATATGATTAGACAAAATTTGAATCCTGTAATTTTTGATTCTGATGTGATTTTAATCTACAGATTGGCAGGAACAATTAATGCTTCAACACCTATTTGGCAGCCAATTCCAAGAACTTTGTATTTAAATCAAGGCGAACTTGATTATGATTATGATTTTAGTAAACAAGATTTTACCATTTATGCTGGAGGAAATTATGACATAGCCACTACGCCGCAATTTTTAAACAATCAAACTTTTAGAATCGTAATTGTTCCATCTGATTTTTCAAAGACAATTGATACAAATAATTTTGAAGCTGTTACCAAAGCGTTGAAATTGACAGATCAAGATTTTTCAAAATCACAATTATAATTGACAAGTTTAAAAAACAAAAAGGGAATCCAATCGATTCCCTTTTTTTTATGCCCTAATCCTAATGTAAAACCTTTTCTGTTTTGTTTTTCCTCCTATGGTAACTGTTGGTTTCATTGCCAAAATAGCGGTAACTCATCAATCGTGCCATTAAATAACTCACGGTTGATTCTGCGCCCTGATTTAAATTGACGTTGTTTTCTTCGAGCCCGTCAAAACAGCCGCCAGTACACGGATTGTAGATAATTTGTTCTAGATGGTTGTTGCCGAGGAACCAGTTAAACGCCATTTCCATTTTGTCTAGATACGATTTATCTTTAAAAATATCGTGAAATTTTCGAAGTGTAATAATGGTATAAGCCACATCAATCGGCTGTTCGCCAAAAGTACAGTTGATTTCTTCTCCTTTTTTACACCAGCCTTGGTTTGAAATGACTTTAATCTCATTGTCGGTAAATGTTTTTCCGAGTAAAAAGTCAAATGATTTTTTTGAAATCTCTTTATAAACCGGATCACCCGAAATGGTGTATGCACATAACAAAGCTTCAGGCAAAATGCTGTTTGCATACGTTAAGTAGCTTTCATACCACAGCCATTCTTCAGTTGCTTCGTGGCGGTACATTTGCACCAATCGGTTGGCCAGCATTGTGGTCAGTTCGACAGTGGTATCACTTTCTACCGCGCGGTTATAGTAATAAAGTCCTTTGATCATGAATGCCATCGCTCTTGGCGAATGGGTTTGGTGGGCGGTTTGAATGGCCCTTTCGAATATTTTTTCTGCTTTTACAGTGATTTCGTACGGCATGATATGAGCCAATGAAATCACATAACCCAGTGCCCAAATTGCACGTCCGGTAGAATCTTCAAGGTTCACTTCGGCATTTTGCGTAGTGAAGTTGTTATTGAAGTCGACATAATTTAAAAACAATGCTTTCGGGCGTTCGCAATAAGCGATAAAATCGAGGTAGATTTTGATATAAACCAAATCCGATTCGTCACGCGTCATTTTGTAATGCTGGCACAACGCAATCATCGCACGCGCATTGTCATCGATTGTGTAACCCGAACTAATATCGGGAACATTGATTTTTGAAAACTGCAGCATCCCAAAATCGGTGGTCATTTTTTTGATGTGTTCAAGATTGATCTCCGGATTCCTGTAGTGCAATTCAAATTTATTATTGGCGACTTTCTGTAAAAACCGGGCGTGTGCTACAGCCGAATTTTCCCAAGCCGTACACGTAATTTTGTGCAATCCGTTTGAGATGATATTCAGTCGCAATTCTTCATCAAATAACAATTTGTTCACTGCTTCTTTGAGTTGTTTGGAATCGCCGAAGTCGAATAAAATCCCGGTATCACCGGACAATACTTCTTTCGCATGCGGTATCGGCGTTGAAACCACGGGGCAACCGCAGCTCAAAGCATATGAAAATGTCCCGCTTACCGCCTGGTTCGGATCTTTTGAAGTGAATAAATAAATATCGGTCAATTGTAAATATTCGAGCAATTCCTCTAACGGCAAATATTTGTTAATAAACCGCACGTTATTCTGCAAATTCAAATCAATGATTTTTTTATGCAATGATTCGCGGTATTTTTCGCCTTCCTGTAATGCCACAGTAGGATGTGTCTTACCGATGATCAGAAACATGGTTTCAGGTGTGGTTTTTACAATTCCCGGTAAAGCGTCTAAAGTCGTTTCGATGCTTTTTCCGGAACTCAGCAATCCAAAAGTAGATAATACTTTGCGTCCTTTTAAGCCATATTTTTCTTTTAATACTTTTTTATCGAGATACGGAACCAGGTGCGTTCCGTGTGGAATAACGCTGATTTTCGCCGAATCGACACGGTAATCGCGTTCGAGGATTTCTCCGGCGCCGTTTGTCATGACGATAATTCCGTCTGCATAATCAAGCAAATGTTGTACTTTTTGTTTGAACACTTCGTCCGGGCGCGGCAAAACCGTATGGAAAACAATCGCCAATGGTTTTTTAATTTGTGAAATAAAATCATTAAATTCATTGACCGTTTCGGCAAAAAGCCCAAATTCATGTTGCAGCAAAACGACTTTAATATTGTCGTCGGCATTGATTTTTTCAGCCATTTCGACATACGATTGCGCATCAGAAGTATTCAGTTTGTATTTGACTTCTTTGCCGTATTGATGTTGTTCGCTATTGTTTTCTACTGCGCAGATTTCGATGTTGAAGGAGTACACGAATTGTTTTTTCAATGCATTGATCAAATCCTGGGAATATGTCGCAATCCCGCATTCGCGAGGCGGATAAGTAGAGATGAAAAGTATTTCAGGCAACGCGTTTTCATCCTCTGGCGTTTTTGAAGCCGCTTTTTTATCTGCATAAAAATGCGTGTTCATAAACGGCAAAAAAGCCGGCATTGTATTAGTTTTAAAAAGGTTGTTATTTTTCATTGTGTTGTGTTTTGTAAGCTTGTTGCAATTTTATATTGTTTTGTTTTGAAGCAATTCTTCTAGTAATTCCGAAATGCTAACCGACGCACAGGCAATTCTTTCATCGGCAGCACCATAATATATGTATAAGGTATCGTCTTTAGTTACGGTTCCGGTAGGGAAACAAACATTGTTTACATACCCTTTTAATTCCCATTCTTCTTCAGGCTGAAATAAAGCATAAGGCAAACGGGCGATTTCTTTTCCGGGATTTTCAAGATCCAGTAGAGCGGCGCAGGCCGTATACATAAACCCGCTTACGGTATCGTGAACGCCGTGGTAAATGATCAGCCAGCCTTTATCTGTTTCGATTGGCGGGCAGCCGTTTCCAATGTAGCTGAGTTCGTGATCGAATTTCGGATCCAAAACAATATAATCTTCAAGGTTCTGAATGTAATCTTTCCAGAAAACAGCCGTCAGTTCTTTAAGATTATCTACACAAGCAATCTGGATTCCTGGTTTTAATCTGTGCAGGAAAAACAATTTTCCTAAAATTTTCCTTGGAAAGAAAATCACGTTTTTATCCCAAACGTAATTGTTATCCATGTTTAATTTGAAGTACTTGACATTGATGTTGCCGTTAAAATGCAGCCATTCGCGAAAATCGTCACCTTCGACCTGAGGCACGACAATGCCTTGTTTTTCAAATGTTTTACCGTCTTTTGATGTAGCAACGGCGCCAAAAGCGTTGATTCCGTCGTAGGCACAATACGATAAATAATAGGTTCCGTCGATATTTACGATTCTCGGATCTTCAACGCCATGCGATTCATAATTGTGTTCGGCAACAATCAGAGGTTCATCGTGGCGCTCAACAACAGTGAGCGGATCATCGAGATTGAATTTGCAATAGCCAATTGTTGATCGGTTACCTTTGGCGACAGCCCGGTAATACATGTGAATTTCACCATTTTCAGAAATTACTGCGGGGTTTAAAACACCTTCAATTTCAAAATCCAAATCCCTTTTGTCTAAAACGACTCCGTGCTTATTAACTGCTACCATAACATCCGATTTACGTTATTGGTAAAATTCCTCAAAAGGACAGGAAAAGTAATTATACGATTCCTATATAAGTTTGTACGATTCTGATTTCCGGCTGAAGATGCTGTATTTTAACACAATAGCAGTTGAGATAAGGGAATAGCGATTTGTTCGCTAGAAAAACGAAAATGAGAAATAAACAAGATCTTTTTGATTATTCTACGGAATTTTTAGCTTTTTGTAGCGACACTAGAATCCCGATTCCAAGTGAAACTACAATAAATGCCAAAGAACCCCATTCCGGAATGTGAACATAATCGTGGATTAGCATTTTGATTCCGACAAAAGTCAGAATGGCAATCAGGCTATATTCCAGGTAACTGAACTTTTCGAGCATGTTTGCCAAAAAGAAATACATCGAACGCAGGCCAAGGATGGCGAAAATATTGGAGCTGAATACCAAAAACGGATCTGATGTAATGGCTAAAATTGCCGGAACGCTGTCCATTGCAAAAATGACATCCATGCATTCAATCACAATTAAAGCCACGAATAAAGGTGTCGCGTATTTCTTTCCGTTTTGCTCGAGGAAAAAATGCTCTTTTTCGGTATGGTGTGTTATCGGGATAATTTTACCAAGCAATCGGTAAATCCATGATTTTTTAGGCTCAAATTCTTCGTCTTCATTTTTAAATAACATTTTGGCTGCCGTGAAAATCAGAAAAGCACCAAATAAATAGGTCATCCAGCTGAATTTATTGATCAGCAAAACGCCAAAGTAAATCATGAGTCCGCGAAATACAATCGCACCGATAATTCCCCAAAACAATACGCGGTGTTGGTATTTCTGCGGAATTTTAAAAGAAGAAAAGATAATGGCGATTACAAAAATATTGTCAACGCTCAAAGAAAGTTCAATTAAATAACCGGTGATATACTTGACCATCGCGGCTGCCGGTTTTAGCCCGGTTGGGTTTTCTACATAACCGCTGCTGTACAGCCAATGAATCACTCCGGAAAATAAAAATGAAAGCGTGACCCAGATTGCAGTCCATTTACTGGCTTCTTTCGTACTGATAATGTGCGGCGTTTTATTAAAAACCCCCAAATCCAAAGCTAAGAAAAGCATCACTGCGGCTAAAAAACAAATCCAGACAATCATAGTCGTATAAAATTGGTGATTACAAATATAACTTTTGCTGCATAATTTCCCATCATCAGATTAAAAAACTATTGCGAAATTATCTATTTTGTATTTTTATTTTGATTAACCCGTAAAATTTAAGGGGTTAACTTTTTATTTTTGTAATAATTCATATATTTGCATCGAATTAATAAGGGTAAAACTTTTAAAACTAAATTTTATGTCAACATTACGTTTTCAGGCTTTGAAAGAAGCGTCAAACAGAAGGTCCTCTAAATTTGAAGAAGCCGACAGAAAGTCGAACATTTTCGGCGCCAATGTATTCAACGACAAAGCCATGAAGCAATTCCTGACTTCAGATGCACACAAAGGTGTAAAGGACGCGGTTCAGCACGGAACTAAAATTGACAGAAAACTTGCCGATTATATCGCCATGGGTATGAAAGAATGGGCATTGTCTAAAGGCGTTACCCATTATACACACTGGTTTCAACCGTTAACGGGAACGACGGCCGAGAAACACGATGCCTTTTTCGAAACGTCTTATGATGGTAGCGATCCGGTAGAAAAATTCGGCGGAGGCCAATTGGTACAACAAGACCCAGATGCGTCAAGTTTCCCGAACGGCGGGATCAGAAATACTTTTGAAGCCCGCGGTTATACGGCTTGGGACCCAACATCTCCGGCATTTATCTTTGGTACGACTTTGTGTATTCCGACAGTTTTCATTTCGTATACCGGAGAAGCATTGGATTATAAAACACCATTGTTGCGCGCTTTAAACGCTGTGGATGAAGCGGCAACGGACGTGTGCAAATATTTTGATAAAAATGTTAAAAAAGTAACGGCAACTTTAGGTTGGGAACAGGAATATTTCTTAGTGGATACGGCTTTGGCCAATTCGCGTCCGGATATTTTAATGACCGGAAGGACTTTACTCGGACATACTTCTGCAAAAGGACAGCAATTAGACGACCATTATTTCGGATCAATCCCGACCCGTGCGTTGAACTATATGCGTGAACTCGAGCAAGAATGTATGTACCTTGGGATTCCGGTAAAAACCCGCCACAATGAAGTCGCACCAAACCAATTTGAGTTGGCCCCCATTTTCGAAGAAACCAACCTTGCCGTAGACCACAACTCCTTATTAATGGACGTGATGCAAAAAGTGGCTGAACGCCATGATTTCAAAGTATTGTTTCACGAAAAACCTTTCAAAGGTGTCAACGGTTCAGGAAAACACAACAACTGGTCGTTGGCGACCGATACCGGTGTAAACTTATTAAGCCCGGGAAAAACGCCGATGAGCAATTTGCAATTTTTGTCGTTTTTCATCAATACGATCAAAGCGGTAGATACCTACGAATCGTTGTTAAGAGCAGCGATCGCAACGGCCAGCAACGACCACAGGCTTGGCGCCAATGAAGCTCCGCCGGCTATTATTTCGGTGTTTATCGGACAGCAATTGACAAAAGTTTTGGCTGAACTCGAAGGTGTTTCCACCGGAAAATTGTCTCCTGAAGAAAAAACAGATCTGAAACTAAATGTTGTAGGAAAAATTCCTGATGTTTTATTGGACAATACCGATAGGAACAGAACGTCTCCATTTGCATTCACAGGAAACAAATTCGAATTCCGCGCCGTAGGTTCGTCTGCAAACTGCGCGAATGCGATGACGACATTAAACACGATCGTTGCCAAACAATTGAAAGATTTCAAAGGAGAAGTAGATGCTTTGATCGATGGCAAAGGGCTCAAAAAAGACGAAGCGATTTTTAACGTTTTGAGGGAATACATCAAACAAACCAAAAACATTTTGTTTGAAGGTGACGGTTACAGCGATGCCTGGGAACAGGAAGCGGCGAAACGCGGACTCAGCAATTTCAAAACGACGCCTTTGGCTTTGAAAGCTAAAGTGTCTAAACAAGCATTGGATTTGTTTAAAGAAATGCATGTCATGAACCACGTGGAAGTGGAAGCGCGTTACGAAATCGAATTGGAAGAGTACACTAAAAAAATCCAGATCGAAGGCCGGGTGTTAGGCGATATCGCGAGAAACCACGTGATTCCAACAGCAATCCGTTACCAGAATACTTTGATAGAAAATGTGCGCGGACTTAAAGAAATTTTCGGGAAAGATTTCGAAAACATCGCCAAAGAGCAAATCGTCCTGATCAAAGAAATTTCGTCACACATCGAAGGCATCAACAGAAAAGTGGAAGCGATGACCGAAGCCAGAAAAACGGCAAACGTTTTAACCGATGCGCAGGAAATGGCCGAAGCCTATTGTGATGATGTCAAACCGCATTTTGAAGAAATCCGTGAGCACTGTGATAAATTAGAGCTTTTGGTGGATGACGAAACCTGGACGTTGACCAAATACAGGGAATTGTTGTTTACGCGATAATATTTCTAAATTAAAAAACCTGCTTCTTTCGGAGCAGGTTTTTTTTAAATATTTAATTGGAAGGTGATATAACCACAGTTCCGCCACCACCTGATTGACCTGACCAAGTTCCTGTATTTTGGTTGAATACGTAAGTTCTAAAATTACCTGAATTATAAAAACAAAAATTGCCATTTGACTCATATACAGCTCCACCACCTCCAGCTTGGCCAACCCAATTGCCAGTCTTTTTATTGAAGGCATAGGTTGTGAAATTACCTGGATTGTAAAAACAAAAATTGCCGTTTGATTCATATACCGTTCCACCACCGCCAGCTTGTCCAACCCAAGTTCCTGTATTTTGGTTGAATACGTAGGTTCTAAAATTACCTGAATTGTAAAAGCAAAAATTTCCGTTAGAACTCAAGATTGTTCCACCACCTCCAGCTTGGCCAACCCAAATACCCGTATCTTTATTGAAGGCATAAGTTGTGAAATTACCTGAATTATAAAAACAGAAATTGCCATTTGATTCGTAAACCGTTCCACCTCCGCCAGCTTGTCCTGTCCACGTGCCCGTATTCTGATTGAATGCATAAGTGGTGAAATTTCCTGAATTGTAAAAGCAAAAATTCGCATATTTGTTATCGCCAATCACATCATTTACATTGCTGTTAGCTGCCAGTCCGCCAGCCATTAGTGCATAGGGAACACTTAATAATTGTGTCGTGCCAACAATCGCATAATTTGTTCCTCCGGCTACATCTATTTCTACTTTCAAAAATTTATCCCCTGTTCCCCAATTGATTGATGTAAAATTCCCTGATGTAGGACTGCCTTGCCCTATAATAGTGTTAAAAAGCCCTTGACCATTGGTCATTTTTATATGGGTTTCTGTATATAAAACTGTTCCGGTTGCGGCATTGTCCAAAATAGAAAGCCTTAATCCTACATTAGCATTCGCAACCGCATTTCCCGATCCGTTTAGTGCAATTGCCTGGTAAGAAATGCCCTGTGGTACTTGTGCGAAAGCGACAGTTGTGCATAAAAGCATAAAAGAGAATAGTAATTTTTTCATATTAGTATTTGATAATTTTAAATGATTTTAAATTTTTGTCCGTTGGACGGAGAATGTAAATTCCGGTTTGTAATCCTTGTAAGTCGAGGGAATTTGTGCTGTCAATCATTCTTTCACCAACAAATTTTCCATCGTTTGAATAAATAGCCATTTTTTTCCCTGAGAGATTTTTATCGGTTTTAAACGAAATAACGGCTGTTGTAGGATTTGGATATACTGTAATTTCTGACGACATTTCAAAATGTTCCACTTCTAAAGTGGTATCGTTTTGTGCCAATATCCCAATTATTCCTGAAGCCGATTGAGATGGTGTTTCAGGGATTACCACAATTTCACCTACGGAAGCCATGGTCGCAGTAGAAATAATTCCGCCCGAATTTACAGTTTGTATCAATGATTGCGCCCCGCAGAAAGTTGTCAAAGCCAGAAAAGCGATAATAAAATACTGTTTCATATAGTCTTAAATTTTGGCAAATATATCAGAATGTATCGTTTTCGTAATTTTTTTCTGCTAAATTTTTTTTGCGTAACTTTCGTATTCAATACAGACTACAATGAAATTTACCGCCCTGATATTCTTCTGTTTCCAGATTTTTTCAATTTCCGCTCAGGAACAATTTGCCGTTTTTTTCGACAGCAATAAATCCGAACTCAAAAAGGTGGAAAATGACAAACTCCAAAACTGGATCAAAACGCACCCCGATGTCAAAATCGTAGCCATCAATGGTTATACCGATGAAGACGGAAGTACCGGTTTTAATGATACGCTGGCGCAAAAACGCGTGAATTTTGTATTTGCACAGGTCAAAGATAAAATCAAAATCCGGGAAGATTTTAAAACCAGGAGTTTCGGCGAATTGCACAATTTGTCTAAAAATAAAGCCGAAAACCGAAAAGTTTCTGTCTTTTACATTGAAGCCAAAGATTTTGCACGTGAAGAGGAAATCCTCGGCATTAAAAAAGAAATCAAGGAAAAACCGATTGTTAGTTACCCCGATAAAATCACGCTCGAAAACCCGAACGGAACCAAAACCGAATACAAGCTTGACGTGAATTTCATGAAACAGATCGCCGATGCAAAAGTTGGGGAGAAGCTCAAAATCGACAACCTGAATTTTATCATCAATACATTTGCAGTCGTTAATGAGTCACGTGGAAAATTGTATGAATTATTAATGGTAATGAAACGGAATCCGGACCTGAAAATTGAAATCCAGGGCCATTTGTGCTGCATGCCAAAAGACCGCACCGATTTGTCTACACAACGTGCCAAAGCGATCTATAATTTTTTAGTAACCAATGCCATTGACAAAACCAGGCTTTCCTACAAAGGTTTCGGGAGTACCGAACCTATCTTTCCTTTGCCTGAAAAAGATGAATCGGAACGCGCTGCAAACCGGCGTGTAGAAATTGCTATTGTAGCCAATTAAAAACCAATGCCATGAAAGTCAAAATCGGATTGCTGTTTTTTTTATTGCTGGCGGCTTCGGTTCAGGCGCAGGAAAAGCTCGAAGTTTTTTTCGATTTTAATAAATATGACCTCAATGAAGTTGCCGTGAACCAATTAACGGTTTGGCTAATGACCCATCAAAATGCTGAGGTTTCCAGAATTTACGGTTTCTGCGATTCAAAAGGGACGAATATTTACAATGATACATTGTCGTTAAAAAGGGTAAAAACGGTCGCAGATTTTTTAAAGGCAAATAATATTCCGATTCAAAACGACTATGAGATTCGCGGTTTTGGGGAAGATTTCCGCCAATCGAAAGTACAGGCGGAAAACCGGAAGGTTTTAATTGTATATGCAATCAAAAAACCTGATTTTAGGCCGGTTCCGGCTTCAGTAGGTTTGCAGGATAAAATCAATTCGTCTAAATCGGGTGACAAAATCAAACTCGAAAACATTAATTTTTATAATATGTCTTCAAGGATCATCCCCGAATCGCAAAACAGTTTGTATGAATTGTTGTGTGCGCTTCAGGACAATCCGGCACTCAAAATTGAAATCCACGGCCACATTTGCTGCCAATTGAGCGGCGACATCAACAACCTTTCGGTTTCGCGCGCACGATCGATTTACAATTACCTGATTGCTAAAAAGATCGACCGGAAACGATTGTCGTATAAAGGTTTCGGCGTTACAAAACCCATTCATCCCATCCCTGAAAAAAATGACCGCGAACAGGATGAAAACCGTCGTGTGGAAATTATGATTGTGGGGAAATAATTAGAAAATGAGCCTGGTAGTAAGCCCGGAGATTTTGAATATTAATTTAAAATAATACAACATGAAAAAAGTAATCGTACTGTTATTTTTGATGGGCGTCACGGCCAAAGCGCAGAACCGTTTTTTCGAAATTTATACAGATTCCGCCGCATTGAAAGATCAAAATGACAAACTGATCCGTGATGTTGAAAAAAGAATCCAACTGGCTTCGCCTGCTTTCAGTTTTAAAGGACTGACTACCGAAATTTCAAAAACGTTCATGCCGGGACAGTATCGGACCAAGCCCAATAAAATTTTCTTCAACACCTGGCAGGTTGGCGGACCGCCGATGGAAAAATTTCTCACAGATGTAGGCGGAAGCGCTGAAAACGGCAACAAAATGGCTGCACTGTTTTTTTACGGCTTTTTTCTCCCTCATGAAATCGGGCATGCTTTGCAATACCATGCAGGACGTGTTCCCGAAAGCAATTATGACGGCGAATACGAAGCAAATGAACTTGCAGTTGCGTACTGGAGAAGTCAGGGAAAACAAAAAGAGCTTCAACAATGTTATGAAATGGCCAAAAAAGTGTTGTCGAAACTAAAAAATCCTGTACCTGAAAACGCCGATGCCAGGAAATATGTCACCGAACATTATAACGAACTATTACAAGATCCGTATAAATACGGTTACATCCAATTTTCGCAAATCGTAAAAGTGATGGAAGATAAATCGTTGCCAGACTTTGATGCGTATGTTAAAAAATATTTTGTGAAATAAACAGAGAATGACAACGTTTCTCACATTTGCGCGGTCGCTTCAATGCGAATTGAGCGCTCTGCTAAGTTAGAATTTCTTCTTGAAAACCAACGTAATTCGATTACGGCTGTTAGCAGCAGGTTTTTATATATTCTCTAAATAAACTTAAATGTTTTTCAAATAATATCTTAAATTGGTTAAAAATTTAATCATGAAAAAATTAATACTTCTTCTGCTTTTTTTTAATATTTCTTTTTCTCAACCAACTGGTCTTGGAATTGAGGTGCGATTAATTGATGAATCCTTTTCCAATGATGCTGGTTTAATCAATATTCTTAATTCGCATTCTGTGACAAATTTTCAGGGTAAGGGAGGGCATCCTTATCCAGGACTTCAGAATCGAATTTACCAAACTGGGGGTGGCGACAATCTTTCTTCATTACTAACTGATTTATTAAATTATTCGACAGTGGTTGAGTCCGCAGTTATCATCGATGCTTTCAATTTTCCCGATTGCTGCACTGTTCAGCTTTTGGATGCAAATATTGGAATTCCTATTGGTTTTTCGGATGATAATGTTCTCACTAATGATCCCCAGCTGAATATAATTTTTGAAAATTTTAATGTGTATTTTGACATCCAAACATACCCTTCTTCTACATGGCCAAGTTCTTTAAGATATTATAGCCTTGCCTGTAACTGTGATGCTGAGCAACTCCGTGAGGCGTTGGAAGCATATGCTGCAGTTATAGAAACAACAGAACCAAATGGCGCAATTTACTTATCCGTAAATAAAAATAATTTACGTGCCCTAAAAATTTATCCCAATCCTTTTAAAGTTGCTTTCCAAATAGATAGTGTGAACGAGATTGAAAATTATTATTTAACCGATGTTTCAGGAAAACTAGTAATTGATACTTTTGATTACGTTGAATTGCAAGGTCAACTTCAAAATTTAAAATCGGGTATGTATATTTTAAAGTTAAAATCCAGTTCGGGCCTTTTCGAAACTAGGAAAGTGGTCAAGCTGTAGCGTTCAAAAACTTGCTGCCAACGTGTCGCCGCTTCATGAAGTTGCCGATAAAAGCGGACTAAGTATTCTCTGCCAAGAGATAATTTCTTCGTGAAAACAAAACATCACATTACCGAAAACTCAGCAATTTCGTTTACCAGCTGTTAGCATTCGTGTCTAGTTTTTAAATATTTAGCTTTCTTAAAATTTGAACAGATCATAACTCAATAGAAATTTTCTACCCAGCAGGCGAAATTGCTAGTATTAAAATGAAAATTATTATTCCAAAAAAGATAATGCCGATGATGTGATTTCCAACTCCGTTTGTAAAAACATCACCTTTTCCGTCCTTAAAATAAGTTGAAAACGGTTTTACATTTTTTCTGGTAAATATGGACATGAATTTGTCAATTCCAAAGCGGATTGTTCCACCTATGCCTTCGAGCAAACCCCTGCCAAATACAATTTCAAAAAGATCCATTTACATTTTGGTGTTAAGTGTTGAATTTTCCCGTATCCTTCCCGACATGACCGCTAACAGTTTATACACAAATCTCCTTCGCTTATTCATTAATTGTCTTACTATCTTCCCAAACGATCCAGCCTTTTGCCTTCAGCGCTGTCACTGATTAACTGTTCGAGCCATTTTTGGCGTGTCGCCTCTGTTTTCGGGCTCATCACGACATGTGTTGCGGCTTTTTTATACCAGGGCGCCTGAGTATTGAAAAATGCCCAGGCTTTGTCATTGGCTTTGAAAATGGATTCGAATTCAGGTGAAAAAGCGACCGATTCCTGTTCGTGGGAATAAATTTTCGACTTCGATTCTTTCCGTTTTTCAAAAGCGGCCAAACCTTCTGGAGCCATGAGCCCGGCCTTCGTAAATGCTTCTACTTTTTTGATATTGACCGCGCTCCAGATGCTGTCTTTTTTTCGTGGCGTAAAACGGATCACATAACTTTCTTCGTCTCCGGATTTTCTAACGCCGTCTATCCAGCCGAAACACAATGCCTGATCGACCGATTGCGGCCAGGTCATACTTGGCTTTTTAGTGTGGACTTTATAAAAACCCACGAGCACCTCGGATTCTTTGTCGTGGTTTTTTTCGAGCCATTCACGGAATTCGGTGGGTGTTTTGAAATAATGTGCGCCCATGTTTTTGTATTTGGAATCGTAAATATAGAAATTTTGATTTGACAATATCTGCCTGATCCCAAATTCCAATTGCTACTCCTAGTCTATTGTTTATTGACGGAGGTCCAAAAACTTTAAGCATTATAACAGATTGCAAATTGTTTGAAAA
>Ga0081606_1000119_pt1 | contig 49720 bp, 49 predicted proteins | sample EareggfetidaYelm_FD_71127 | JGI IMG/M metagenome (GOLD analysis project Ga0081606, IMG submission 71127) | Earthworm egg capsule microbial community from the University of Washington, USA - E. fetida Yelm (SPADES assembly) (version 2) | ecosystem: Host-associated > Annelida > Reproductive system...
TATCAACTCACCGCACCGATGCGCGGAGGGTGGCTCTCGGTGGTTGTGTGTATCACACCCGCGGATCTGCCAGCCGAGTTGGTGGGTATCGTGGTGCCCGGCTGTGACAACTACGGTGTGCCCACCGAGACGGCGCACATCATTGCCCCGCACGTCACAACACAGGCCACCCGGCTCGCCACAACCCACGACCCGCTCAGCGACACCGCGACGATCAACGGCCACGTCCCGACCAATACCGTGCTCGAGTTTGAGGTGTTCAAGAGGGTGGAGGCCGGAGACACCAAACTCGATGAAAACGGCAGATCAAGAAATCAGCTGTGGACCCAGAGTGAGATCGATGCGCTCGGCGACCAGGCATACTGCGCCATCGACAACCGCGTTACCAAGACCGAACGAGTCGCCGTCAAGCCCGAAGTAAATGAGAGGGCCACGTACGATTCACCCCGGGTGTTTGTCACGAGGAATAGTGTCTACTGGTGGGTGGAAAGCCTCATACATGTCAACCCGGACACCGGTGAGGAGAGGGTGATCCACCGTGGTGCGTGCGGGCTGCCGAACGAAACGACCACGGTCAACGATCCGAAGGTCACGACGAGGGCCGTTTCCGACATCGCACTGGGCAACCTGGCTCATGACACCGCGATCGTCGCCGGCCCCATTCCGGGGGAATCCTCGGGAATCCGCACCCAGCTCACCTTCGAAGCGTTCGAGAAGAAGAGCGAACAACCCGTCTGCACCCCGGACAACCGAGTTGCCAATCTCACCGACCCGATCATCGTGACGAAAGAGGGAAAGTACACCTCCGCTGATGTCGCCTTCACACGACCCGGCGGCTACTGGTGGGTCGAAACACTGGCCAGCGTTCGCATTGAGACGGGCGAAACCACAGTCATCCACACCGGCGCATGCGGCCTGCTCGATGAAACCACCAGGGTCTCGGCCACACCGACCACGCCACCCGCACCACAGCACCTTGCCACAGCGGGAATCCCCGTGATCGTGTCTCTCGCAAGTGCCATGGGATTGCTGGGCCTGGGCGGGGCACTCCTGGTAATCCCTCGCGTGTTGCGCAGCAACCGTGCCCACCGCCGTCGGCGTCACCCCCGGTCGTGAGGGGATGGTTCAGCCGAACTCCAGGATTTCGGACCTGAAACGGCGTCACCTCCGGTCGTGAGGGGGTGTCAACCCGCACCGCACTATTTCCTTCGGCCCGCTCGCGTCGCCTCCGGTCGTGAGGGGATGTCAAGGTCGGCGCGGCCATTACGCAACCGGCAGCGGATGCCCCGCCGCCACCCGATCTGCATCGGGCACACGCGCGACATCCATCGGCACCTCACCGGACAACCACCGATGCAGCACCCCGCCCGGGACCTCCTCCGCGCACAGCGCAAAAGCGAAGTGATCACACCAGGAACCAGCAATATGGATGTACCGCCGACGCAATCCTTCGTATCGAAATCCCAGTTTCTCGACGATCCGCAGCGACGATTTATTCTCCGGCCGGATACAAATCTCGACCCGATGCAACCCCGCCGTCCCAAAGCAGTAGTCTGTCGCCAAAGCCACCGCCACTGGTGTAATCCCACGCCCCGCATACTCTTGCGCAATCCAGTAGCCAATGTTCGCCGACGACATTGATCCGTGCACGATCGAACTCACGTTCAGCTGGCCCACCAGCAGTCCGCGATACTCCACAATAAACGGCACACCGTACCCCTCACGCGCGTATCGCAGCAGATTTCGGATGCTCACGCGAGCATTGATCGAAAAAGTTCCCTGCGGATGACTGGCTTCCCACTTGCGCAACCACCCGCGATTATCAAGCAACACTCGCTCAAGCTGTCGTGAGTCACGTAACCGAATGGGACGAAGGGTTACTTCACCCTCTCGGATAGCGGATATAACCGGGGATAGCACGGTTAGCGTGATTCGAGTCGTGCGGCAAACCCAACCAACCAAGACTGAAGGTCTGGGCCGAGGTCCGGACGATCAACCGCCAGCTGAATGACCGCCTTAATGTAGTCGAGCTTGTCGCCGGTGTCATACCGGCGCCCACGGAAGATAACACCGTAGACACCACCGGTACCGCCGACATCCTCAGCCATGGTCTTCAACGCATCGGTGAGTTGAATTTCACCGCCCTTGCCGGGTGGTGTGACACGCAACACATCAAACACGTCAGGCTTGAGCACGTAGCGACCAATTACGGCATAGTTCGAGGGAGCAGAATCTGCCGATGGCTTCTCAACCATGCCGGTAATGCGCACCACATCGGGCTCACCGGTTTGCTCGATGGATGCCGCACCATAGAGGTGAATCTGCGCGGATGGCACCTCCATCAGGGCCACGATAGAGGCATCACGCCGCCCCTGCTCGATCAGCATCCGTGAGAGCAACTCGTCACGCTCATCAATAAGGTCATCCCCGAGAAGCACCGCGAACGGTTCCCTACCAACGTGCATGTTGGCGCGCAAAACCGCGTGTCCCAGGCCGAGCGGATCGCCCTGCCGAACGTAGTGCATATCAGCCAGGCTCGTCGACTCCAGCACCTTCTTCAGTCGAACCGTGTCACCCTTTTTTGCCAGCGCGTCTTCGAGCTCGGTCGCCCGATCAAAGTGGTTCTCAAGAGCGTTCTTGTTACGACCGGTGACCATGAGCACATCGGTCAGCCCGGCGGCAACGGCCTCCTCCACGACGTATTGAATGGCCGGTTTGTCAACGACTGGAAGCATTTCTTTCGGCATCGCCTTCGTTGCCGGAAGAAACCTCGTGCCCATACCCGCAGCGGGAATCACGGCCTTCGTGATGCGTTCAGTCATGGCTCTAGCGTAACGGGGCCTTCTTCGAAGCTGAGTGGGCACATCAGTCAGCCACCGATGGTCGCCTAAGATGCTGCACATGGCCGATGACCTAACTGCAGTCAAGCGGACCCTTCGCACAGAGATCCGCGAACGTCGGCGAGCCATGAGCTCAACGGAGCGGGCAGAGGCCGCCGATGGGTACACCGCCCGACTGCAAGAACTCATCAAGCTTCTCCAGGCCACGTCTCTCGCGTGCTATCTCTCTATGCCAGACGAGCCCAACACTCGACCGTTTCTCACGTGGGCGCGGAGCGTGGGTATTCGGGTGCTGTTACCGATTAGCCGTGGGGACGGTCTGCTCGATTGGTCGGTCGGCACCGGTGAAACCGAGGGTCCCCGTGGGGTACCCGAACCGGTCGGAGACATCCTCGAACCGCTCGCGGTCAATGATGTCGATCTCATACTTGTCCCCGCTGCTGCCGTTGACGAGCAGGGGCTTCGCCTGGGCTGGGGTCGCGGATATTTTGACAAGACCCTCGGTTCCATGGAAAAACGTCCACCGGTATATGCCATTGTCTTCGAGAGCGAAGTACGTGAGAGGGTGCCGCGCGAAGTACACGACCAACCCGTGGATGGCGCGGTCACACCTACCCGTATAGTGACGTTTTAGCGTCAACACCGTTTACGACCTGCGGCTCACGCCGTGAAACCTGCGGCCCACACCGCCCGAATGGAGAATCTGTGCCCACCTACTCGTACCGCTGCCTGTCATGCGACCACACTTTTGATACTCAGCAGGCGTTTTCTGACTCAACACTGACGGAGTGCCCCGAATGTCACGGAAAACTCCGAAAGCTGTTCAGTCCGGTTGGCATTACCTTCAGCGGGTCTGGGTTTTACCGCACCGACTCTCGCGCGAACACGGACAAAAACAGCGAGGGGGCGGGTGCCGCGTCTGCAACTTCGACGGCGACCGGATCGGAGTCGAGTTCAGCCGGATCGGGTCCAACCGGTGCCGACTCCGGTGGGTCAGGGTCGAGCGGGTCAGGGTCGAGCGGGTCGGGGTCGAGCGGGTCAGGTTCGAGCGGAACGGGTTCGAGCGGGTCAGGTTCGTCCGGTGCCTCTGCCTCCAACGGTTCTGCGGGATCGGGTTCTCGCCCATCTGGCTCCAGCGCATCCAGTTCTGGCACATCCGGGTCAACCACAAGCAAACCCAGAACTTCAACCTGACCAACATCTGCCCGCGAACGTGGCACCCCGCCAAAACATCGCCCACAACCACAACACCCCACAACACCACCTCACGACACCCGCACGCAACATCCACTAATGTATCCTTGTGGCCCAGACCGGGCAGGGCGCTGAGCCCATAAAACAGGGGGAACTGCAATGATCAAAGGTTTCAAGGATTTCATCACTCGGGGCAATGTTATTGACCTCGCCGTCGCGGTCGTTATTGGTGCTGCATTCGGTGCCGTCGTCACCGCTATTGTCACCAGGGTATTCAATCCGCTCATCGGTTTGCTCTTCCAGGCTGACAGTCTCGACAGTTCGCTCGTCCTCACAATCGGCAGCGCCAAACTCCAGTTCGGCGCTGTCATCGGCGCAATTATTTCTTTCCTTCTCATCGCACTCGTCGTGTACCTGGTTTTTATCTACCCCATGAATAAGATCATGGCACTGCGCAAGAAAACCACCCCCGATGCGGAATTGAACGAGGTCGAGCTGCTCACCCAAATCCGCGACCTATTGAGCGAGCGTCACGGCACCAGCCAGTAACCGTCGGCCGTGGCGAGCCAGTAACTGCCCGCCGGATGGCGCGAGCGAAGCCGCCCTCCCACACACCGATGGCAGGACGTGCCCCCGCGCGCGGCACCGCCGCGCTGTATTTCATGGAGTTGGTCGGCCACGACAGGACGTGCCCCCGCACGCGGCACCGCCAGCCGACCTCGATCTCCACGACCACGAGCACTTGGCCTGTTCCCGCACACGGGCACCGTCGGCGAGCACCTCACGCCCTATCGCACACCGACACCGGCAAGCGCGCCGCGACCACCACTCAACGCGGGTAAACCCGCAACGCCGCTTTCACACACCATCGATCGTGCAAACCGAACCCAAGCGGTAACCCTCTGGGTCCGGTGATTCTGTCTATCTACAGACGTGTCCACGCCTCCGTCAACACCGAGCGCAGGATACCCTCAATCTCGTCGAACTCGGTCTGTCCGATGGTAAGCGGCGGCGCGAGCTGAATGACGGGGTCGCCCCGATCATCGGCTCGGCAATACAGACCCGCCTCAAACAATGCCTTAGACAAAAATCCACGCAACAAACGCTCTGACTCATCGGCATCGAATGTCTCTTTGGTGACCTTGTCTTTGACAAGCTCTATCCCGTAGAAATAACCGTCTCCGCGCACATCACCAACAATCGGCAGATCGTGGAGTTTCTCCAGCGTGGAACGAAATGCTGACGCGTGCGTTCGCACTCGTTCGTTCAGTTTTTCTTCCTCAAAAATATTCAGGTTCTCGAGTGCAACCGCTGCGGATACCGGATGCCCGCCGAAGGTATATCCGTGATAGAACGAGGTGTTGCCGTGCTTGAACGGCTCGTACACTTTGTCACTCACGATGGTCGCAGCAATGGGTGAATAGCCGCTGGTCATACCCTTCGCACAGGTGATCATGTCGGGCACGTAGTCATACTCATCGCAGGCGAACATGTGACCAATCCGTCCGAACGCGCAGATGACCTCGTCGCTCACCAGCAACACATCGTACTTGTCACAGATCTCGCGCACGCGCTGAAAGTATCCGGGCGGCGGCGGGAAGCATCCGCCTGAGTTCTGCACCGGCTCGAGGAACACCGCGGCGACCGTCTCCGGGCCTTCAAACTCAATCATTTCCTCAATACGGTTCGCCGCCCATATTCCGAACTGCTCGAGGTCATCACCGTGCTCGGGAGCGCGATAAAAGTTTGTGTTCGGCACCCGGAAGCCGCCGGGCGTGATCGGTTCAAACATCTCCTTCATCGCCGGGATACCCGTAATTGCCAGTGCACCCTGTGGTGTGCCGTGATACGCAATGGCGCGCGAAATCACCTTGTGTTTGGTGGGACGACCCTGCAATTTCCAATAGTACTTCGCCAGCTTGAACGCGGTCTCGATCGCCTCACCACCACCGGTCGAAAAGAAGACCCGATTCAGATCGCCGGGCGCGTAGTCGGCAAGTCGATCGGCGAGTTCGATCCCCGTCGGATGCGCGTACGACCAGAGCGGAAAGAATGAGAGCTCAGCAGCCTGTTTCGCCGCCACCTCGGCGAGACGCTGCCGCCCGTGACCGGCGTTTACAACGAACAGACCCGACAAACCGTCGAAGTACTTCTTGCCCCGGCTGTCCCAAATGTGGTGACCTTCACCCTTGACGATAATGGGCACACCGGCACCGTGTTCCATCGTTGACTGGCGTGCAAAGTGCATCCACAGATGGTCTTTAGCCTTCTTCTGAAGGTCTGCGTCGTTGAACGCGTTCACGTGAGAGTTGTTGTTGGACATGAGTTACCTCGTTCCCCAGTTATAAAACTGTTTATGGAGCTTCAAATAGACGAATGTTTCAGTGGAAAGCACACCCTTGAGGGGGCGAATGTGGGAGTTCAACAGATCAATGAGGTCGTCATCGTTCTCACAGACCACCTCGGCCATGATGTCAAATGAACCCGCGGTGAGCACAACGTAGTCGACTGTCGGCAAAGCGGCCAGCGAATCGGCAATCACCCGGGTGTCACCGGCGACTTTCAGCCCGATCATGGCTTGACGGCAGAATCCCAGCTGTAGCGGGTCGGTCACAGCGACGATCTGCATGACGCCCGTGTCTGTGAGTCTCTGTACGCGCTGCCTTACAGCCGCCTCACTGAGGCCAACAGCCTTACCAATCTCGGCGTAAGAGCGGCGCCCATCAGCCTGCAGCTGCTCAATGATCGCCTTTGCGGTGTCATCGACATTCGCGGAGCGCGCCTTCACCTGCATACGACGATGTTAACAGCTGAGGCAGGAATATGCAAGCGAATCCGAAGCAAATGTTAGAATTTGCTGCGGAAAACGATATAGAACGCGAGCTAGCCACCCTTCTCCCTCGAGCGAGCATACGGTCCGAGAGCCTGCCAGATCCGAGGGGATACAATTACCGGGAGAACCACGCCCTCCCAACCCTTCTCATCACCCTCGCCAGATGAAGGACACTCTCAGAAGGAAGACCATGAGTCACTACTCGGTTGTGAACCCCGCGAACGGACAGACACTCGCCACCTACCCGACCATCTCGGATACAGACCTGGCTGCCGCTGTCACCTCGGCGCAGGATGCCTACAAAAATTGGTCACGCAGGGTTTCGGTCAGCAGCCGCACCGCGCTGATCAAAAGGGTCGCCGAGTTGCACCGAGAACGCCGCGTGCAGCTTGCCGAAATCATCGTGCGGGAGATGGGCAAACCACTCGACCAGGCACTCGGCGAAGTCGATTTTGCCACCGCGATCTACGAGTACTATGTCGAAAATGGGGCTCATTTTCTCGCAGACGAGCCGATCCCACTGGCCGATGGCAGCGGCGAGGCATTCATCCGCCGGGCTGGCCTGGGGGTGCTACTGGGGATCATGCCGTGGAATTTCCCCTACTACCAGGTGGCTCGATTCGCGGGCCCCAACATCATTGCTGGAAATACGATTCTCCTGAAGCATGCCCCCCAGTGCCCCGAGTCCGCCGCCGCAATTGAGCAGATTTTTGCGGACGCAATTGCAGGTCTCGGAGGTGATGCGGGGGTGTACGTGAATATCTACGCAACAAACGATCAGATCGCCTCGGTTATTGCGGATCCTCGGGTGCAGGGCATCTCGGTAACAGGATCAGAGCGCGCCGGCTCCGCAGTCGCGGAACTCGCCGGCAAGCACATGAAAAAGGTGGTCCTTGAACTCGGCGGCTCGGATCCGTTCATCCTCTTGTCGACAGATGACCTGGATGCCACGGTCAAGGACGCGGTCGCTGCACGATTGGACAATAGCGGCCAATCGTGCAATGCAGCTAAGCGATTCATTGTCCTAGACGAGTTGTACGACGAGTTCGCGAAACGATTCGTCACAGAGATCGCCACGGCTCAGCCGGGTGACCCGCTTGTGGAGGGCACACTTCTTGGACCGCTGTCTTCCGACGCTGCAACAGAACGGTTGGAACAACAGCTTGACCGCGCCATCCAACAGGGAGCCACAGTTCTACTGCGCGGCGAACGAAAAGGAAATTTCTTCCCACCGGCAGTACTCACTAACGTCACCCCCGCCATGGACGCGTACCGAGAAGAATTCTTCGGACCTGTCGCCGTCTTGTACCGAGTAGAAACCGAAGAAGAAGCTATCAGGATCGCAAATGACACCCCCTATGGTCTGGGCTCATACATCTACACAACGGACAAAACCCAAGCGTTGCGTGTTGCTGACGCAATGGATGCCGGAATGGTGTGGATCAATATTGTGCTCGGGGATGCGGCAGAACTTCCGTTCGGCGGAGTGAAGCGCTCGGGCTCAGGCCGTGAAATGGGTAAGTATGCTGTCGAGGAGTTCATCAACAAAAAGCTGGTGCGCATAGCGTGAGGCACTCAACCCGGCCTCCGCGCAGGCCGGTGCGCCCGCGATCACTGCATCTTGTTCACTCGCTTCGAGACCAGCCTTCCCGCAGGCCGGTGCATCCTGAGGTACAGAGATTAGGAATCAAAGCCCACGCCAAATAATTCCATCGACCTCAGGAGGAGACCGTCACGACCACCGTTCGCGTCCGACTTGTCAACGGCTCGCCTGGTCAGCTGGATTGCGGGATAAGCGAAGGGCTCTGGCGGAATTGGAAGGGGTTTGCGCCTCACCATCTTGAGTTGTGTGAGTTCAGTCGAGTGACCGGACAACAGGTCGAGCATGACCTGCGCACCAAAACGTGTCGCGCCCACACCCAACCCGGTGTAGCCGGCACTGTAGGCAACTCGCCCGCCGAGCGCCAGCCCGTGGAACGCAACAAGTTGTGTTGACATATCGATCATCCCACCCCAGGCGTGCGTGAAGGAGATCCCACGAAGCTGGGGGAAGGTTATGAAGAAATGATCCGCGAGGGTTTCAAACGTTGCGGGACGCTGATCGTATGCGGGCCGCACCTTTCCACCTCGATGATAAATTGCATCGTACCCGCCCCAAATTATTCGATTGTCGGAAGTTAGCCGGTAGTAGTGAAATTGACGGGATGAATCGGTAATGCCGAAACGCGACGTCCAACCAATATCGTCGAGTTGTGCTCTGGTCAACGGACGTGTCGCAAGAACGTAATCGTACACAGGAATGGTGAGAAACCGTGCACGTTTCAGCAGCGAGGGGAACCCGTTTGTGGCCAGGGCAACCTTCCGTGAGCGAATCAGTGCGGTGGATGTCTCAACAGTGACACACTGGCTCTCACCCCTCAGTTTTACCGCCGGTGTTGACTCAAATATTCTCACTCCGAGCTGCTGACACGCCCGTTTTAGACCCCACGCGAGCTTGGCAGGGTGAACAAGCGCAATCCCGTCACTCTCAAACATCCCGGCTCGAAACACTGGTGATGTCATCATCGTCTGAATAGATCTGCTGTCGTAGAACGTGCGCGTTGAGCTTTCCCCTTCCTGACTTGCCCTCTTGAGGGCGGCCACCTGATACTCCTCTGTGGCCACTGTCAGCAGTCCGGTATTCTCATATTCGGCATCAATGTCATACCGAACAAGGGTGTCTTGGAAGTCTTGGAAGTTCTGTGCCGCCAACCGGCTCAGCGTGGGCAGGTCTTCTGTGAAGTGTCGCCGTCCGTTCTCCTCCCCGTGGGTCAGACTGCTTTCACAAAAGCCGCCGTTGCGCCCACTTGCGGCCCAGCCAATCTCGTTACCCTCAATCAGCACGACATCGAGTTGTGGGTTTCTCTCTTTGGCAATAAGAGCCGTCCAGAGACCACAGTATCCGCCACCCACCACGAGAAGATCCGCCGTAGTATCTTCCAACAGTGCTGGTGTGACGGGCGGGCGCTGAGGTTGGTCGAGCCAGAACGGAGTGCTCACGGCCGTGGCCAGTGACGTCCTTATCTCGTGAATGGGCGTCTTCTTGGTGCGGCTGTACGTTGGTGTGTGGTCATGCATTGTGAACACAACCATCTACCGGGCCAACCTGGTCGATAACCACAAAAACCTTGCGCAGTGTTTCCTGAACAGTCCACGTACCACGCCAACCAGCGGGTGTGACGAAAAGATCTCCCGCAGAAACCTGGATGGGTGGCTGGCCGTCTTCAGTTAGAACGGCACTGCCCGAGAGAATGAGACATATTTCGTGATAGTCCACACGATGTGCGGAGAATGTTCCTGGTTCAGCCTCCCAGACGCCTGCTTCCGCACCGAGTTGCTGATCCGCCCACACTGTGAGCAACGCCTCCATCTGATTGCTATCGAGTGCCGTGGGTTTTGGACTGCGCGAGCCAAGCGTCACACTCTGAACGTTACGGATAACCGGAGTTGTCATACGGTTCTCTCATTTCTTTTTCCACCCTGACGGGTTTAGTGTCGACCGGCTACGACATCTGCTATTTTTGCTAGAATCGACGTTTCCGCACGTCCACTCTGTTCCCTTTTATCGGCCTGGTTGTATGCCCTATAAATTCCCTGAACAGCTAGCCAACGGAGAGGTTCAAATTCCCATTTCCGGGACATATGACCTACCCAGGGCAGTCGGGTGTGTTCTGTCTCTCGCTGTAGTACGAGGTCTGCGAGGGTACGGCCTGCCATGTTGGTTGTTGTCACACCCGTACCAACATAGCCACCGGCCCACCCGAGCCCGGTAGCTCGGTTGAGCCCCATCGTAGCTGCCCAGTCACGAGGAACGCCGAGCACACCAGACCAGGCGTGCGCGACCGGGACCTCTTCTGCGGCGGGGAAAAAAGTGACAAGTGCCTCGCGCAGACTCGCAATAGTTTTTACCTGGGTCGCACCGTCTTTATCGGTTCGTGACCCAAATCGGTAGGGATTTCCCCGCCCTCCAAATGCGATGCGATTATCGAATGTGCGCTGCGCATACATGTACACGTGCGCAAAGTTTCCGAGAGTCTCGCGGCCTTCCCATCCGATCGAATTCCACTGCGAATCGGTAAGGGGTTCGGTAACGATGAGCGAGGAATTCATCGGCAACCAGGTACGGTGCTCGTGTCGCAGGTTTGCCGTGAAGCCCTCGGTTGCACGGATGACGATCTCGGCTGTGACCGTCCCCGCATCGGTCCTGGCTTGGTGAGGTCGAATCTCACTGACCGTCGTTGACTCGTAGATTGTGACACCGAGAGATTCGACCGTCTGCGCGAGCCCCCGCACAAGTTTCGCAGGATGTATCCGGGCGCAGTGCGGATGCCATGTCCCACCAAGGGCACTCGGAATACGGATTCGTTCTTGGGTTTCATCTGCGGAAAGTTCAACAAGACCACTCTCGCGCCACAGCCGCTCCGCGGTCGCTAGCGCGGAGAGTCGCCGCAGTTGTGCCGGAGTGGTCGCGATGCTGAGTTCTCCACCCTTGTGAATGTCTGCCTGAATGTTGTGTTCCCCGGCAACTCGGATAACCTCATCGACGGCCTCATTCATGAGCTTTTGCATGCGTTCAACTTCACCGTGGGTGCTGGTGCTTAGATACTGCCTACGCCCACCGGTGATCGAGTTGGTGAGCCATCCCCCGTTTCTGCCGGAGGCTCCAAAGCCGGCAAATTCTGACTCCAAGATCACCACGTCCAGGGAGGGCATGCGCTTCTTCAGATAGTAGGCGGTCCACAGACCCGTGTAGCCTCCACCCACTATGCACACGTCTGCGGTTCGGCTCCCGGGAAGTTTTTGCCGCCGCGTCGGCAGACCCAATTGGGTCCACCAAAATGACACGTTCCCATTAATTGTTACCGTGCTCATGTCACTATCACCTTGTCGTCATGTGTCGGGTGCTCGAATTTCCTCATTTCACAGGGATGCCCGTGACCGGCTAGCCGGGGTGTGACCGCCAGCTATTCGGTCGTTAGGTACAATTTTCGCAGTGTCCTGGTAACTGTCCAACGGGTTTGGGCGCCGGCAGAGAATTGGCCCAGCGAACCGACCCGAAGGTTCATGGTGGCACCACTGCCGATAAATTCGACTTCCGCTTCTCCGTCAACCACGATGAACAGCTCGTCTACTTCTGTGTCGGTAACGGTTCCGGGAGTCATTTCCCACACTCCAATTTTTGCGCCCCCCACAGAACCGAGTTCGAGACTAGAGAAAGCCGGACTCCCCGCAACTATATGGGCTGGATCGACGGCCTCGGGCGAAAGTGCTAGTTCAGACAGTTGGGTTATCCCCCCGAGCCCGTCAGCAAGACCGAGGAGGTTGAATATCTTCACAGCTGCACACCTCCCCATTGCATCAGGCACGGATTCGAGAGTACACGACATGCGCTTGAGATCGTTGTCACTGACGAACGGCGGTGACACGGCTTCTGCGCTCCCGCTCCGCTGCCACAGCGCCAACCACCGCCTGTTCGATTGATCTCATGCCGACCTGCGCCCATTCGATGCTCCTGACCTACGAGTCGTTCCAGACACTGTGTCGGAAAGACAAGACGCTAACAGTTCCCATTGTGAGACGGCCTGGAGCCTATCCCGCAGTGCAATTCGTACTGTATTCTGACGCTACAGGACAGTCTGTCTGGTTGGAGGAGCGGTGCACAACCGTGTCACAGTCGCGAATGTTCTCCGCCTGCAGGTCGTTGTGGATGGCGCGCCCGATGTCCTAGCGGGGCGTGATCACCTGAATAGCACCGTTGCGTGGGTGCACGTGGCGGACAGCACCAGTGTTGCGACGGGGTTGGACGGGGGCGAGTTGCTCCTGTCGACGGGAACGGCATGGCCGTCAAGAGACGCTGACCTTGAGAGGTATCTTGGCCTGTTGCTGGAAGCAAAAATCAGCGGCATGATCGTGGAATTGAGCGATGAGTTTCCACACATACCCGCATTAGCGATCAGACTGTTTGACCAAGCGCACACCCCCCTGATTGTCCTGCGTCACCCGATTCAGTTTGTCAGGGTAACCTCTGTTGTCCACCGACAGATAATTGCCGGTCAGGAGGCCGCACTGGATGCTCGGGCTACCGTTCACGCTCTTTTCACCGAGATGAGCCTTCGAGGCAGCCCGCTTGACTTCATCGTCGGAGAACTCGCTCGGGAGCTCTCCTCCACGGTCGTTCTTGAGGATGAAGACCGGCGAGTTATCGCCTTCGCGGGAGATGACGGATCCGCTCTGATCGGATGGGAAAAGCTGTCTGCTCGCATTAGTTCGGAAGCGGCCTGGGGATCCTCGCGTACCGGGCGAACCGCGGACTGTGACGAATCCGCCTTCCTCATTTCCCCGATTGCGGCCAGGGGACGCAGGTTCGGCAACTTGATTGTGTTTCCGAGTAGGCCCCATCTGGCGGGCCGTGCCACAGTGCTCGAACAGGGAGCTATCGCTCTCGCACTCAACAGGCTCACCTCCGATGATCCTGTTGAGTGGACGCGGCAGTCGGAGCGACTGCTTGTCGAAGCGCTGATTTCTGGTAGGTATCGAAGTCAACAAAGCCTTCTCGGTCAGCTCGATGGGATGGGTTTCCCCACGACAGGACGCGAGTTTGCCGCGCTCGCCCTGGCTGTGCGGGGAGCGGAACCGTTGAAGAAATGGGCCGACTTCCTGAACCTCCGGCTGAAAGAAGCCGGTGTTGCCTCGATTGTGGCCATAACCGACTCGATGAGCGGTCGGCGGGTTATCACGGCAATCGTGTCGCACGACCCGCAACTGGTTCTATCAGAGCTGTGGGTTCGGCACCTGGCGTCTACCCTGAACCGAGGTGCTGGTGCAGATGATTTCTCCGCGCTACTGTCGGTGGGGCAGAGCGTAGACTCCGTTGATGATCTGTTAAGGTCACTGATCAACGTGCGCGATAGTCACGATTTTTCACCGACGATGCAGGTTGGGCGAATTGATGTGTGGCGAGCTACCGATCGACCGATAGATTACCTACTGGCTGCACTGGCGCAAGACGGTCGCGCGCGCTGGTTCATTGACCAAACACTGGGGCCTCTGCTTCGACACGATGGGGCACACGGCTCGGACCTGATCTCGGTTCTTGAGGCGTGCGTGCGGGCACCGGGAAACCGGAGCGCAGCGGCGAAAGCAAGTCTCCTCTCACGCTCTGTTTTCTACCAGCGGATTGCTGTCATTGAAAATCTTCTCGGGGTGAGTCTCAGGGATGGCTCCACGCTCTCCGCTCTTCACACGGCCCTCACCCTGTACCGAACACGGGGCACGGTGAACCCCGGGCAATGGGATCGCCTCGTGACGGGCTGAACCGTGACCAGGCCGAGCCGGGATCACCCAAGCAGTCCACGTAGCGGACGCACCGGCGGTGGGTGAACCGGATGCACACGTCAAAACTCTCCACGGTGTGGCGTAGAACATAGGGCGCTCGAAGCAAACGTGCAAACGTGCAAACGTGCAAACAGAAAGTACATCAAATTTTGGGGGAAACGTACTAGTGTTTCGCGAGTGCCTTAGCCCGTGCCGCTCGGCTGAACTGCACGACAAGAACGAAGATGATCGCAAACAAGAACACCGCTGAGGCAATAACGTTCGCAGCTGCCGGAATGCCGCGTGCCGCCGAGATGTAAACATACTTGGGAAAGGTTTGAACAGATCCCGAGTTGAAGTTTGTGATAATGAAGTCGTCAAAACTCAGCGCGAACGACAGTAGGGCTGCGGCAAGAATGCCCGGAAAGAGCAGTGGAAATGTAATTCGCCAAAACACCTGCAGGGGGGATCCGTAGAGGTCGCGGCCTGCTTCTTCGAGCGTAGGGTCGATGCTCGCCACCCGCGCCTTGACGGTAACAACAACGAAGCTAATGCAAAACATCGTGTGGGCGATAATGATCGTTGTCATGTCTTTGGGAACTCCCGCAGCAAGAAACTGCGAAGCAAGACCCGCACCGAGCACAACCTCCGGAGTGGCCATCGGCAGGAACAATAATAGGCTGACTGCTCCGCGGGCCCCGAACCGGTACCGCACCAGAGCAATGGCAATCATCGTTCCGAGCGTCGTTGCGAGAACGGTTGCAATGATCCCAATGATAACGCTGTTGCCAAACGCTTCACAGACCGAACCATTCTCCACCTGACATACGGTGAGCCACTTATCGAAGGTGAACCCTCGCCACGAAATATTTGATTTGACCGAATCATTGAAGGAAAAAACGATGGTGTACGCAATCGGAATAAGCAGAAACGTGAACGCGATGATCCCATAGACAGGCAGGAGCCACTTTCCGAATCCGAATCGACTCATCACAGCAGATCCTCCGTTCCTAGTCGTTTGACGTAAACACCAACAATGATGAGGATCACTGCCATAAGAATGATAGACAGAGCCGCTGCTGCCGGATAGTTCTGGAGCACAAGGAAGTTCGTTTCGATGACGTTTCCTATCATCTGGGTGTCAGGAGCACCGAGGAAGTCTTTGCTCGCATTAACATAGTCTCCTGCAGCGGGAATGAATGTAAGAAGAGTGCCCGCGATGATTCCCGGCATCGATAATGGAACGGTGATCTTGCGGAAGACCGTGAACGGGTTCGCGTAAAGGTCACTACCCGCTTCAAGGTATCGGAGGTCGAGCCGTTCCAAGCTCGTGTAGAGAGGCAGCGTCATAAACGGAATAAAGTTGTATGCCAAACCAAAAATAACCGCGGCAGGTGTCCCGGTAAAATGTGCATCAGGAGCAAGGAGTGACAGCGCCTTGAGCGAAGTAATGATCAGCGACTCGTCAGCAAGAATTTGCTTCCACGCCAGGGTTCTCAGCAAGAAACTAATAAAAAACGGTGCAATGACGAGGACAAGCATAAGACCCTGCAGCATCGGCCGTGACCTGGCCTTAACACCGATGAGGTAAGCGAGCGGATAGCTAAACAGCAGCGCAATGACGGTTGCGATAATCGCGTAGCCAAAAGATCGCAGAATGTGCGGCAAATACATCCTGATAACATCTGTGTAATTAGCCCAGTTAAACCCGTAGTCATACTGTCCAATATCACCATCCAGGTGCGGAACCTGTAGCGCAGTAAAAAAGAGAGACACCAGCGGTGCGAGGAAAAAAAGGACGAGATAGAGAACCCCGGGAAGCAAAAGCAGGAGCGCAACCGGGCTCTTTTTCCGCGGAGTTCGAACAACAACATCCGCCGCTGTGAATGCCGCGAACGCCACGGCTAGCTCTCCTCGAGTTCAGCGATCGCAATCGCCGCTGTTGAGTCATCCGCTGCGAACCGCGCAGCAGGAGATGGATCATCGGCAAGACCAAACCCGTGCCCGACCTGCCAGCTCACCCACACCTCGGCGCCAACGCCCGCAACCGGTCCAAATCCGAGATTCTGTGCAAACACAAGAAGGTTTCCCAGCGCTGGAATATTGACAAGGTACTGGGTGCTCACCCCGGAGAAGGACACGTCAACGATGCGCCCTTCTCCCAGAGTGTTGCTGTCACTACCGAGATCGGGAGCCTCGGTGTGCAGACTGAGTTTCTCGGGGCGCACACCCACGGTGATTTCTCCACGCTGTCGCTGTGTGCGAGATATCGGTACCGTAATGCGAAAGCCCTGCACATCAAGTGTGAGAGCTGTATCGGTCGACGAAACCACCGGGCCTGTAAAGAGATTAGACTGCCCAAGAAAGTTCGCGACAAACACTGTTCGTGGCAGTTCATAGAGTTCGTTTGGAGCGCCCATCTGTTCGATGCGGCCCTTGTTCATGACCGCAACTGTATCCGCCATGACCATCGCCTCCTCCTGGTCGTGGGTGACGTGCAAGAACGTCAGCCCCACATCCAGCTGAATGGACTTTAGCTCGAGCTGCATCTGCCTGCGCAGCTTAAGGTCGAGTGCGCCAAGGGGTTCGTCTAGAAGCAAGAGTGCGGGGCGGTTAACGATCGCTCTGGCAAGAGCAACCCGCTGTTGCTGTCCTCCCGAAAGCTGCTGCGGTTTCCTCTCGGCAAGCTGCTCGAGCTCAACAAGTCGCAACGCCTCTCTCGCTTTCGCGAGAGGGTCGGGAACCGATCGTCGACGCAGTCCAAACTCGACGTTCTGCAGAACGCTCATGTGTGGAAAAAGTGCGTAGCTTTGGAACACCGTATTGACCGGCCGTTGATACGCCTTCGTCGAGGTGATGTCCTTGCCGCCAATGAGCACCCGCCCGCTTGTGGGTTCCTCTAGGCCAGCAACAAGCCGCAGTGTCGTTGTTTTACCACACCCGGAGGGACCAAGGAGAGCGAAAAATGACCCTGCGGGAACAACGAGATCCAGCTCCTCGATCGCGGTGAACCCGAGGAACCGCTTACTGATCCCCTGGAGTTCAAGATCAGCACCACCGTCAGCGAATTGTCGTGTGAACACTATTGCCCCAACGCAAGAGCCGAAAATGCAGCCTGATATTTCTGTTCCTCAGCCGTGGTCAACGAGCGGAAGACGTGCGCGTTCTTGAGGGTTTCTTGACTGGGGAAAATAAGCGGGTTGGATGCCAGTTCAGGATCGGTCTTTTCAGCCACCTCACGAGCGCCCTGAACCGGCGTGATGTATTGAACGTAGGCAGCAAGCTGGGCTGCAACCTCAGGGTCATAGTAGTAATTGATGAGCGCCTCAGCGTTGGTCTTGTGCGATGAACCGATGGGCACGAGGTAGTTATCGTTCCAGATCATTGTGCCCGCCTCCGGAAGAGCGAACTCCCATTTGTTACCAGCCTCACCATTGAGTGACGTGATGTCGCCCGACCAACAGATCGCCGCAAGCGCATCCCCGCTCTTGAGATCCTCGAGGTAGGAGTTCCCCTTGATGTTGCGAATCTGACCCGAAGAAAGTTGCTTGCGGAGCACCTCGATCGCATTGTCAAAGTCGGTCTCTTTCCATTGACTGGCGGGGTCAATACCGGCCTGGAGCAAGAGGAGACCCACCGTATCACGCATCTCAGAGAGCACGGTGACCCGCCCCTTGAGTTCCGGCTTCCAGAGGTCATCAATAGACTTCAGCCCACCCGGAATTGCCTCCTTGTTCCAACAAATTCCCGCAAAACCTCCCTGCCATGGCAGAGAGTGCTTACGCCCCGGGTCAAAATCGACATTAACCAGCTGTGGGTTAAGGTTCTTAGCGTTGGGAATGTTGCTCAGGTTGAACTCCTGCGTGTAGCCGAGACGAATCCAGCGAGCAACCATCCAGTCGGTGAGACACACCGCGTCTGCACCGATGTCCTTACCCAGAGCAAGCTGGTCCTTGACCTTGCCGTAGAAAGTGTTGTTATCGTCGATGGCAACCTGGTAGTTGACCTTGATGCCAGTCCGCTTCCCAAACGCCTCAAGAGTCGGATAGGCCCCCTTGTCATCGGTGTCCATGTAGCCGGACCAGTTTGAGAAGTCAAGCTTCTTATCGGTCGCTGACGTGTCAGTAGCGGCTTTCGGTCCACTCGATTTGGCAGAGCCACTCGGGGAACAGGCAGCAAGCGCAAGGGCGGCAGCGGCGGCACCCGCACCTCCGAGGAGCGCTCGCCGTGTCAGCTGTGATTTACGTGCCTGAGCAACGAGCTCACGCATCATCGGATCGTGGGATTCGGGCTGATTATTCACCGGTGCACTCCATTTCGCTCAAATGCGACGGACTATCGGTCACGTCATTGCTGTGTTGAATCGCTACTGTACAAGATAATTCCGAACAGTATGACCGTTGTGATGAAACTCACCTAAGAGGTCCATGAAAATGGTGGATGCTCGACCAATGGGAGCCTGCGGGTGGAAGGGTCGTGAAACCCCGGATGCTGTGAAAGAATCGTGAAACCCCGGAAACTGCGATGGGAATCACGGTGATTTCAATGATCGCGAGGCTTAAAACTACTGAGAGGTTCATGAAGACCTACCAGTGCGGCGGCCGCTCCCGCAAAATTCGATCGTCCTCCCCGGCACGCCGGGCTTCAGGCTGTTCGTCACGACCGAACTGGCTCGACCCATCAGCTCCGGGCGCGGTCGTCAGCGACGCCCTGCGACCGCCCGAGGTCTTCACAATGCGTTGACGCGGACGCGCGGCCGATGAATCAACATCCGGAGAGTCGCCCTCCGGGGAACCATCGTCCGGCACCACCGAATCAGTCCTCCCCCGCCGACGAGAAACCCGTGCTCGAAGAAAGAGTTCCCGTCGCGGAAGGATCCACGACCGGCGATGAACCCACAGTTCCGAGAAAATCGCCGTCCGGGGAGCCATCCAGGGTTGTCAAGGAGGCCGTGGCCACGAGGGTCTCATCAGCCGAGGCATCCTGGGCCAGCGGCTTGTCGTCACTGAGTGACGGAACGGTTGACGCTGTGACACCGAGCGGGGCTCCCAGCACTGTTGCCACCCGCGCAACCACACCCGCCGGGTTACTGAAAAGCTCAAACGTATGAACACGCAGGTAGTGCCATCCAAGTCGCCGCAGCAGATCGGGCCGCAGCCGAAGCGATTCCCGGAGGCTGAGCTTGGTGAGAACCTCGTCGGTCTCTACAACCACCGCTTTGCCGTTGTAGCTGGCCGCGAGCGCGAGCCGACCGTGATACCCCAGGCTCACGTGGATCCCGACCTTGAGCAGCCGCGACGCAAGGTCACGGACCATCACACTCGCCACTGGCGGTGGCACCTGTGGCCCACCACCCGCCATCAGTTCCTCAGTTTTTCGCAGCACTCCCGCAAGCGCTAACACTCCGTGCGACTGCCGATCGGCGTCGATCTCGTCCGGCGCAAATGCCGCGACAATCTCCAGTGAACGCCGCGCTCGGGTCATCGCAATGGCAAGCAACCGTGCCCCTCTGGGCTCGCTCAGGGCGCCAAACGATGAGAGTAGGCGCCCGTGCGGGGTGCGTCCGTACCCAACCGAGAAAATAACCCGATCCCGACTCTGTGCCACCGACTGTTCGATTGTGAGGACAGTAAACGGTTCCGCTTGATCCTTCAGGATGAAATCCGTCAAATCGTTGCGCCGCGCGAACGCAGCAAGCACCGCCTGGTGCACCCGCGCTGCGTGCGTCGGGTTCGTGGTGACAACCATGAGCGATTCCCGCGGCCGATGTACCGCGTGTTCAATAACCAACTCCACGACCTTCGCCACTTCAACATCGGTCGATTCCACCAGGCCGGTTTCCGCGTCGGGTAAACCCGTTCCGGCCACGCTGTGGAGCACAAGGCTCGTGCGACCGAGGAAGCTTCCGGCCCACGGTAAAGACTCGATACGGCCCGAGTAGAAGAACCGATTGACCATCTCCGACAGTTCCTCACCCCCCGCCCGATAACTACGGGTAAGACTCAGGGTCGGCAACAGTTCTGCGAGCCGTGCGAGGGCGGAGTCCGCGTGCAGCGCGTCGGCGTTGTACTGCAGGTCAGCATCAATACCGTACTGAAGATCGGTGGATGCCTCGACCTCCGCCGCATCATCCCCACCGTCAAGAATCGCAATCTCGAACTGCGTGGGCGTCTGTGTCACCGGATCGCCGAGCGCAATGACCTGCTGTGCACGCCGGATGGCACCGAGATTTTCGGCTATTGTCGTTGCACCGGCATCCACCAGTATGACCACATCAAACTGGATACTGTCGTCAATGTGTGACACCTCGTAGGGCGAGCTGAGCCAGACCGGTGCGAGCACCCGCATCAGGTGTGGGGCCACCTCCTGCAGCTGACCAGACCGCACCTGGTCACCACGTAGCACTCGCTTCAACGCCTCGGCTTCGTGAGCGTGGTCCAAAATCGCGACCCGCCAGTTTTCTGCCATTCGCCACGCGAGGGCTGGGCCGGCCGCTGCGGCATGCGCGCCGTCCACGAGCCGGAAGTCGTTCTCCAAGCGATCCAACATTGCGGTGTCGGCACCGAGCAGGGCACGCTGTTCCGAAAGCATGAGCTCGAGCGCCGACTGCCACCAGCACAGTTCGAGTTCTCCTGCGACCAGTTCCGCCGGAACGTGTCGCTGTGCGAGATCCGCAAGAAGAGGATCGAGTCCCAACTCCCGCAACCGTGCGGCCAATGATGTGCGCTCGTGCAGGTTGTTGAGGGCGTCGGTCTCTGAGGTCAAGCCCGTCACCGTCGCGACCAGTTCCCGCACGGGCCGCGCCGCGAGCTGCCGCGGTGTCCCACTGAGGTGAAACGGTTCATCCAACTCTGACAGTTCACTGACAACCCGCTGGTAGAGCCGCGCAACCTCATCAATCCCGGTCGGCACTGTCGGCACCGCACCGGCCTCCGAATACCGTTGCCAGAGCGTCCGCTGCTGCTGGATGCTCCGCAGCGCCGCCGCCAGATCATCCACCCGTGCTCCCGGACGAACAAACTCCATCGCGTGGCGGCGTAACCGCCGTCGACTGGAGCTGGAAAGTCGCGGGGTTTCCCGCTTCGGCAGTACCGCCTCAATGAGTTCCCCGAGCGGGCGGTCGAAGACAGAGGGATGGAACGCATCAAGGCTTTCTCGAACCTCTAGCAGCAACCGCAAGAACACGCCCAGTTCCGCGATCGACTCGAACGGACGCAGTCGTGTCTGCGCAATGAGTAGCCGCCCGCTCTCGAGGAGCTTGGGCAGATCCTGCTCCCGCAGTTGCTTCGCCGTTGCGTGAGCCCGCTGCGCGGACTCGGAGGAGTCAAAGGTCGCGCCGTACCAGGGTGACTCGCCCGGGGTGTGCCGAAACTCCCCGAGTTCTGCGGCTTTCACCATGTCGGCGGCAACGGCATCTCGGTTCTGTGCCAGCGTCAATAGCGCGTGCGGGCCGAGTCGGGCCAGTGTTGCGGGCGGCGTGTGGCTGCCCGTGAGGCGCGACAGGGCCTCTAGGGCGTCCAGCGGTGATACGTGAAGTTCAGGATCTGTGCGGGTGAGCGCTGCCCGATAGTCGATTAATACTTTCCGCAGCCGTACGAGAGCGTCGTCAATATCCGCGGTGTGCGGTCGTTCGGTCTTTTCGTGTCGGCCGATGGTGTGTATCAGGTCGCGTTTGAGGGTTCGGGTTCTCACGGCCATCCCGTTCAAACCAACGTGCCCGAGCCGGTGGACAATGCCATCGAGACTAGACCAGCGCGACCCCACCACAAGCACCCGTTTGTCGCGGGCGACGAGTGAGCCGATCATGTTGACGATGGTTTGTGTGCCACCGGTGCCGGGCAGAGTTTTCACGACAAAGGATGCCCCGGCCTCCGCCTGCGCAATAACCTGTTCCTGTTGTTGGTCGGCGTCGAGCAGGAGGGTGTCCGTTGATGGCGGACGGATATCCTGCGGCGCAAGCTCGAGCGGCGCGAGAGTGCTTGCCTCAATGGTGGCGCGCGCGGCGGCACTACCCGCTAGGGCATCGATGACCGGGTGAGCGAGGAACGAGACATCCGCCGCCATCGCCGGGCCGACCTCGGCAAAACTTGACACAACCAACCGCGGTCGCACCCGGAACCACGGCAGGTGCTGGGTCAGCCCGCGCAAATGGTCGATAACCGGCTGCGGTTTGAACACCCCGTTGCTGATCGCGAGCGATACAAACAGGTCGTCATCCAGCACGATCCCGAACTGTTCGCGCAGTTCACGTGCGAGCGCCGGATTGAGAAAAGGCTGGCCCTTGAGCTTGAGTTCGAAGTCACGACCGTACCGACGGATCGCGAGTGGGCGCAGCAGCACCGGTGCGTGAAATTCATCACCGTCCGTGCGCCACGACGCCAGTCCGATGGCCAGGTGCACCGACTCGATGCCCCGAACAGACCACAGTTCGATACCGCGCTGGGTGATTTCGGCTGCCGCGATACGGGCGTTTCGAAGTGCAAGCTCGTCACGGATAAGGCTTGAGAGCAGGGTTGACTTGCCCGTAATAAACTGCGGCAAACCACCGGGATGCGTCGTGGACAACTCGATTCTCGTACGCGGGGTGTCTTCGAACCGGGTCAGCGGCGAGCGACCCCCGATCACGGCGAGTTTCTCCTGCCACCGTCGCCGTGCCTGCTCGCCAACGTTGCCGGGCACCGCATCGGGGTCACCAAGACTGAGAGTAGTGGGGTTCGTGTGGGGCGAGGGTGGCGGGAGGGAAAGCTCGTCGCGCCCAGCAAGACCATCCTCACGGGGGATGTCCCTCCTCTCGAACGCGGTTGTTCCGGGTAGCTCGTGGTCGTGACCGGGTGAGGTCGAATCGCTCGCCTCGCGAGGCGGAGAACTCTCCGATGCGGGGTCGCCGAGTTTCCCGTTGACGACACTCTCCACGATCTCGTCCGCGGGTACCCGATCACTGTTTCGACTCAACCGCCACACCACATCGACACCCTATGTGTCGTTCAATGATTTTTGGGGGATCCTGGCCGCGTGCCTGCCGCATCAGATGCGCCAATCCCACCGTACAGGAGCGCGGGCACCCGCTTAACATGCTTCACAGTCTTGACACACGTCAATCCCACCCTGCAAGAGTCCGGGCACCCGCTTAACACGCTTCACAGTCTTGACACACGTCAATCCCACCCTGCAAGAGCCCGGGCAGTCGAGAGCGTGCGGTTGAACGGGTGCCGTCGTCAGTTCCACCGTGCAAGAGTCCGGCGGAATCCCGGCGGTGTGCCCACCGCGTCAGATGTGCGACGAGCAGGGCAGTCCATGGGCAGTCGCAACTCCCTCGTTTGTGAGGCGGCCGCCGATGGCATTGAGCCCCTTGGTGAGTGACTCATCGGAGGCCAGCGCCGCAGTCACGCCGAGGTCCGCAATGTTTACGGTGTAGCGCAGTGTTGCGTTGGTGAGTGCCGGAGTGGATGTTGCGGGCACCGCTCCGGGCATGTTTGCGACACAGTAATAGATTGAACTGTGCACCCGGAAGGTAGGCTCCGCGTGTGTTGTGGCGCGCGAACCCTCGAAGCATCCGCCCTGATCGATCGCGATGTCGACCAGAACGCTTCCCGGCTTCATCGTGGACACCATATCGTCGGTTACGACTTTGGGTGCGGCTGCACCGGGAACAAGCACCGCACCGATGACGAGATCCGCGTCTTTTAGCTGGCGGGCAACCTCGTATGGCGACGAAGCAAGCGTGTGAATTCGCTGCCCGTAGCGGACATCGATCTCGCGCAGCTTCGGAAGCGAGACATCCAGCACGGTCACGTCGGCGCCCAGACCCATGGCCGTGACCGCCGCCTGCTCTCCCGCAACTCCACCGCCGATCACAACAACTTTCGCCGGCGGGGTACCGGGCACTCCCGCGAGCAAGACACCCCGCCCACCGCGCGTCTTGAGCAGTTCGGTGGCTCCGACCTGTGGGGCCAGCCTTCCCGCCACCTCGCTCATGGGAGTGAGCAGCGGCAGCGACCGGTCGGCGTGTTGCACGGTCTCGTACGCGATCGCGGTGACACCCGAGTCCAGGATGGCGCGGGTGAGCGGCAGATCCGCGGCCAGGTGGAGGTAGGTAAAGAGGGTCAGATCATGTCGGAGGTATCTGTATTCGCTCGCAGTGGGTTCCTTTACCTTGAGCACAAGCTCGGCACTCCAGGCATCCTCGGCCGTGGCAGTGATGGTGGCGCCTGCGGCACGGTAGTCGTCATCGCTGTAGCCCGCCCCGATACCGGCACCGGACTGGATGGCAACATCGTGGTTGTGGAGCAGGAGGGTGTGCGCGCCCGCCGGCGTGAGCGCAACCCGATACTCGTTGTTTTTGACCTCTGTCGGCACACCAATGTACATGGCACCTCTCCGAATATTTCGTTATTCTGTTGAGCAATGTTTACCTGATATGCGTAAAAAGAGAAGCTGTACCGCATAATATTTTGTGTAGTGCGTGTTTGACGAGTGTTTATGCTGAACGAGGAGGGTTCGTGTCGGAGCCGTCGAAGATCTTCCAGCCCGCCATCCTGTCTGCCCCAGTGCCCGCCGCGACCACCCAGTCCGCCGCGATCACCCAGGCCGGTGCGAGCAGTGCCGCTAAGGCGCAGCCTGTTCCAGTGCCTGCAGCAATCATGCTGGACGATGTGGATCGCAGGATTATCTCTCTTCTGCACGATAACGCGCGGATCCCGAACACTGATCTGGCCCGGGCCGTGGGCATCTCCCCTTCCACCTGCCTGACACGAGTGCGGTCGCTACGTACCCGGGGAGTCATTACCCGGTACACCGCGGAAATCAATCCGCGCGCGCTCGGCTTTACCCTGCAGGCACTCATCAGCGTGAGGATCCGACCGGGTGCCCGGCACCTGATCGAGAAGATCTCCGCCGAGATTCGTGCCCAGCCGGAGGTGGCGCAGCTCTTCTTCCTCGGTGGTAGCGATGACTTCCTCATCCATGTGCGTGTGTACGACAGTGACCATGCGCGCGAGTTTGTGCTTAAGCACCTGTCTGTCAATCCCGCTGTCGCCTCAACCGAAACGAATCTCGTGTTCGAACACCACACGGCACTGTCAGTTGGCTTGCGGACAGCACTGTAGCGGGAGTGCGGGGAACGCGACAGTCTCGTGTTCAAGGTGGAAGTGCAACACGTGGTGGTGTTCGTGCCGTCCGGGACCTGCACCACCGCCAGTTGTGGCAGTACCTACCCCGTACACACCGACAACACCGCAAAACGTTCGGGGCCTGCGGGTGCGTATAAGCAGTTTCATGGCCATCACGGTGTCTTTTGTTCTAATCGCAGCGGCAAGTCTTACAGGTGCAGGTGTCGCAAACGCTGACACAGAGGCGACCAATGATGAGATCACCAGTCAAGAGATTGGTGAGGCACTATTCGCGGTGAAAAACGCCACCGGCCTTATTGAGGAGGTAGTCACTGCTGGCACCAATAGTAACTCAGCGGCTGTCACCCGAACGTTAACTGGCGATGTGGTATCAATACCAAAAAACCCATTCAATGATATAACTATCATCAGCAAAGATCAGACGAAAATCACGATCAGTCTTCCTGGTGTAAATAATATTAGAGATACAAATATCCTTGCGGATGGCACCGTTACGTACCCGGCTAATACCGGCACCGCAAATGCTGCGATACCGACTGCTACTGGTGTTCAGCTTCTTACCACGATCGCGAACCCAAAAGCGTCACAGCGCTTCGACTATCGGGTTGGACTTCCGACTGGTTATCACTTAGCGCTAACTGTCGCTGGTGGGGCACAAGTAACTGATAGCTATGGGCAAGCCGTCGCCACCGTGTCACCTGCGTGGGCGGCAGATTCCATGGGTAAACCTGTATCTACGCATTACGAGGTTATAGACTCTACTCTCACCCAGGTCATAAACCACACATCAGAAAAATTCAGCTATCCAATTGTTGCTGACCCGAACTGGGTGCAACAATCGATAGCTGTTACAGCTGGGATCGCGGCCGGCACAGCTGCTGTTGTAGCGTTCAAATTACCACCATCGGTGGGATGGGCGATAGGTGGATGCGTGCAAGGCGCCCTGAGTGCCATGTTTGACGGGCAAGATTTCTGGGGAACATTGAATAGATGTGTATCCGGAGTATTTACCGGTCTACTCGGCAAAAACTTTTCGAACTGGCTCACCCGTTTCCTTGGAAGTCGAGGAATTTCGACTTAGTATCGAAGGAGTATGAACATGCAACTGTTGCGAAAGAAAAGCGAAGCCTTAAAGCCTCGTGAGATCATCGAAACTATTATATCAATGGCAGTTGTGTTTGGGATGTTCTCGGTTGGCTCGTCACTGCACTCTTGGCCGATTGGAGTTCTCTTCGGTGTACTAGCAGGCGGATTGTACGGCGTGGTTAGTACGGTGTGGTTACGGTGGTGGTCAAAGCATCAAAATTAGTGCTAAAGCAACTCCTTCTAGTGTCCTACGTCTGAAGCTCGTTTCATTAGTCGGGTGATGGATTCGAGGACTTACCCGGCGGTTTTGGTCCAGATGAAGGGTGTAGGCTCTCGTTCCAGCCTTTGGCCCAGAAGCGGACGTCAGCCTTGAGGACTTGGATGTTCTTGTGTGCTAAGTGTTGTAAAAGCTGCTGGGCGAGGCGGGCAAGCCAGCGCTCAACCTGGTTCATCCAGGGGAACTGCTGCAGGGGTAGGTGGCAGGTTGTAGTCACGCTGCCAGTGCGGCTGGTGTGTTTATGATGGCCTTGAATTCGATCGGAGTCAAGCGGTTGAGGGTGGTTGGTGGTGGTGGTGGGTGCGTTCGGTCCGGGTGGTGATCGTGATGTGTAGTTGTTCGCGGGTTGCCCAGCAGTGGTGGTCGAGGATGTTCTTTTGCAGCAGCCTGAAGAAGCTCTCCATGGCCGTGTTGTCGCCAGCCGCGGCCACTGGGCTCATGGTTCCGAGGAGTCGGTGACCGGTCAGGGCGCGCAGGAGCGTCCGGCTTCAAAGTTGGGTTTTCTTCTATCGCTGTGAACGATACAGCGGGCGAGGTCGCTGCGCATCGTGATGGTGTTGTTCAGCGCGTTGACGGGTCAGGCTGGACCTCATCCTGGAGTCGATCAAGTATCCCGACGATCTTGTTGGTGAACACGTCCTTGATCGCGCAGAGCTAGAGCTTTGCCTCCGCTGTTCGGTGTTCGGTGATGTCGGTGAGCCAGAGCTGGTTTGGGCCCTCGGCGGTGAGCTCGTGCCCGGTTCCGCTCGTCCTTGTCGGTCACCGCGCACAGATCATCCTGGACCGGTGAGCCCGGGCTTCTTGCCATTGCGGCCCCTGTTTCTTCCCGAACCCGGACCACCAGCTGTTGCTCGACGCGATCCGCCACATCGTGCCATCCGCCACACCGTGCCATCCGCCACATCGTGCCATCCGCCACACCGTGCGATCCGACAACGCTTCGCCGACGTCGCGGGCCTTGTCGGCGAGCAACCCGGTGCCCGAACCCCGGATCATCCTTATGCGCATCGAACAGCGCGTTCGCGCGATACGCCCCCACCACCTCACTCCTGGTGATGGGCTCCGCCAACCACCGGTAAGAGAGCTAGCAGGAGAGCTTGCGCACCCGACACATCACCATCACAGGGAACCCCGCGGCGGCGAGCTCCGTCACGAGCGGGTACCACCTTTTCCCGGCAGGTTCGCCTGCAACAGATACCCTGCAGCCCACCGAAACACCTCGTTCCCCTGCTCCAGCAACCGGACCCGCTCGCGCGCCTCCCGCAACTCCACAGACTCAGTACGAGTCTGACCGGGCCTGGCACCCTCATCGATGCCTGCGCAACACATCCACTTCTGCAGCATCATCGGATGAACACCGAAGTCTCTCGCGATCTGCTCAATCCTCACCCCGAATTCACGATCGCGCATGACACGCACGAGGTCGTCACAGAACCCGCCCGGGTAGAGCTTAGACCCAGCCGCGGACGACGAAGACCGACCCCCGACAGAACCCCCGCACGGGTAGAGCTTGGTCAAGGACGAGCTCTTCTGGAGCTCATTCCAGAACGGAACCCCCGCACGGGTAGAGCTTGGACACAGCAACACCCTTCCAGGCCCACCCCTCGGGCAAGCCAGATCAGATATCACCTACCCGTGCAGCAGTCCCCACCGTTAAACGAGCAGTCCCCTTTTGAGGTGTGTGGTCGTTGTAGCTCGTGGGGTGTTTACTCTCTCGGGAAGCGTCGGATGGCCGGGAAGCTCGGACTCAGGGTCATCCCTGTGACCTCTCACTCCCAGGAAACCCTAACGGAAGGAACACAATCTCCCATCCTCCTCACAGGTAAATTATACCTTCTAAGACGTAGAATACACCTGTATATGGATTATCTGCACCTATAATCCGTATCTGTGTGACGTGAGGGAGTAGTTGTTGTGAGAAGTGTATTGGTATCTCCCGCTGTGATGGGCTCGCGCGAGCAAATGTCGCGCGACGGGCGCGAGAAAACCCCACCTGAGTGGCGCCCCTCCGGGATGGCAAAAACCCCGGGAGACAGCTCGGAGCCGTTGTTGATCACGGCGTCTTTCACGGATGAACACACAACACTCATTGATCTCACGCAGACAACGATTCAGCTGGGAACAAGAACCCAAGTGGGAATGGGACGCTAAGAAACCGTGTGGCACCACACCCACCATGAGGTGCGTGTTAACAGGAGCGAGAAAGAGTGAAACAACCCGGCACACCCAAGAGTCTTTGCAGGCTGGGTGTGTACAGAGACAGGAGCGTGTGCTCATGAGAGTGCTGGCCAGAAATCACCGTGCGGGGATAGTAATCATCACGATTGCGACGGCAGTGTTGATAACGATCGGGGTGGTGCCGATGAACGCAAATACGACCGCTGCTGCTGCAGTACCCGGCCAGAACAGTATGAACATACCGGGGGCCCTATCCTCACGTCTCGGCGATAACGACACCGTCACCAAAACCATCACCGTCGGCATGAGCCCGGCCTTGGTAGCGTTTACACCGGACGGGAACACCGCATACGTCACCAACAACGGGTCAGATTCGGTGTCGAGGATTGACACAGCCACCGGAACAGTCACCAAAACCATCACCGTCGGCACGAGCCCGTACGGGGTGGCGATCACACCGGATGGAAACACCGCGTACGTCACCAACTACTATTCAGATTCGGTGTCGAGGATTGACACAGCCACCGGAACAGTCACCAAAACCATCACCGTCGGCTCAAGCCCGTACGGGGTGGCGATCACACCGGATGGGAACACCGCATACGTCACCAACAACGGGTCGAATTCGGTGTCGAGGATTGACACGGCCACCGGAACAGTCACCAAAACCATCACCGTCGGCACGAGCCCGTACGGGGTGGCGATCACACCGGATGGAAACACCGCATACATCACCAACTACTATTCAGGTTCGGTGTCGAGGATTGACACAGCCACCGGAACAGTCACCAAAACCATCACCGTCGGCACGAGCCCGTGGGGGGTGGCAATCACACCGGATGGAAACACCGCATACATCACCAACTACCGTTCAGGTTCGGTGTCGAGGATTGACACGGCCACCGGAACAGTCACCAAAACCATCACCGTCGGCACGAGCCCGCGCGGGGTGGCGGTCACACCGGATGGGAGCGCCGCATACGTCACCAACAGCAATTCGGATTCGGTATCGGTAATTGGGACGCCACGACCGACACCGACACCAACACCGACACCGACACCGACACCAACACCAACACCAACACCAACACCAACACCAACACCAACACCAACACCGGCGCAAGCAGCCGCGATCACCACAGCATCCACAAACGCGTCCTCCACCTCCACCACGAACACGAACGCATCATCCGCCGCCACCGCGGACTCTCACGCCAACGCAACAGCAGTCGCAGCAGCCAACGCGGACAACACCCCCACCGCGACCGCAGCCTCACAAACAACGGCCATGACCACAGCATCCACAAACGCGTCTGCAACTTCCACCACAACCACCAACACCGCCACCCAAGCAGCCACAAACGGGGACCGTACCTCCACCACAAACGCCGCAGCATCCGCAGCAGCAGCCACAAACGCAACCGCCGCCACCCAAGCAGCCGCGATCACCACAGCATCCACAAACGCGTCCACCACCTCCACCACAAACACGAACGCATCATCCGCCGCCACCGCGGACTCTCACGCCAACGCAGCCACGACGGCAAACGGGGTCGCAGCCGCACAAGCTGTCGCGGCGCCAACGGATGCGTCTGCGAGCTCCGCAACAGCAGCAAATGCCTCCGTTGCGGCCCAGGCGTCTTCGAGCGGGGATCGTTCCTCTAACACAAACACGGCGGCTTCCGCGGTGGGTACCGCGAACGCGACTACCACCTCGCAGGCAGCAGCTACTACCCCAGCACCCTCGACCTTGAACCCGAGTGCAGCAGCGGACTCCGCAGTACCTGCTGCAGTGACCACCGCAACAAACACCAACCCAGCCCCCGCGGCACACGAGCTTGCAGGCACCGGTGTCAACCCGATCATCCCGCTCGGAGCTGTGACAGTATTCCTGCTCGCAGGACTCACACTACTACTGCACCGCTGTCACACCCAATACAAGGCTAAACCTGTACGGATGAGCACCCCGAAATAGACAGTGATAAGCACCCGGTCGTCACATCCAGAAACATTGTGTCGGGAACTGATCCTCGACTTACTAACAGGTGAAAACCTCCTGTGCAGTAGAGCTATCCAACAACCGGACCACACAACCAGTAAGTCCTTGCGTCTCACGCTGAGTGGGTATAACCACCACGACCTGCGACCAAGGAAGAACTGTAGGAAACATCCCTGAGATCAACAACCAACCCCAAAAATACCCCGGCCAAGCAACACCAGCAGAAACCCACCAACACCACACACAACCGCCACAGTGTTGCACTTCAGACTTGAACACGGGTCCTCCGTTCACCGAACATCGTCGAGCTGTATCTAAGCCCTCCGGAATCCGTGGTCGTGCTCAGCGTGCACAAGAAGAACCGGGTGCAAGCCTTGGCGCGTCCCCAGCCGACATTCCCGATGATGACAAGGGGTCCCGGAGTGCCGCTCACACGACTACCCCCGGCACTGCACCACGAGCTTGTTCACGGTTCTGAACATCGCGGACAAGATCGCGATCTCCTCGCCACATCACCGACACCCCCGTCACGGACCAACCAAGCCGAACGACTCTCCACCAACTCTCCCCGCAGCCTGCCACATCACCCCGACCACCACAGCGTGCAAACCCCGGAAAAAACCTACGCGAATGGATGAAAGTACAGAACAAGAATCCCCACCCCCTTCATCTAGACCAAAACCACCGAAGACATCCCCACACCCATCACCAGACACCAGACACAAATTGACAGACCAGGACACCAGATAATCTTTTCTTTCCAAAACCCTACCTAATATGCGCAAATACCGATACACTCGCGCACGCCAGAACTTGAACAGCCTCAAACTGCTTGATAACCCCGAATTTTCGGATATGTCCACAGCATAAACTAGAATCAGTATCTGTCAACACAAACCACAATTTTTGGTGTTGTTCTCCGGTTAGACGCAGTTTTGGAACAATCATCACGGCTGGTACTACAGTCACATTTATGGAGCCTATCCTCTCTGTCGAGATTCGTGCCCAGCTGGAGGTGGCGCAGCTCTTCTTCCTCGGTGGTAGCGATGACTTCCTCATCCATGTGCGTGTGTACGACAGTGACCATGCGCGCGAGTTCGTACTTAAGCACCTCTCTGTCAATCCCGCTATCGCCTCAACACCCGCGCCCGACCCCCACACCGTGGGGGATATTGAGAGCTGTCGGGATAAAGGATTGCTTGCAATAATCCTGATGTTTCAGCCCCTTACTGCCCCGGTGCATCGCTCGCCAGTGCTCACTCGAGGAGCGCGGCAATGGCCTCGAGTGCGAGTCCTTGTCCCCAGGATTGCGCGCGATCATCCCTGATCACTGAATATCCAAACGGCACGAGCTGAAGCACCGTTCCCGCACTAACACGTGTGAGCCATCCATCTTTGAGATACGCCAATGCCCCTAGAGTCGAGCGCTTCCCTGCACAGTAAAACTGATCGTCCCCTGTTAGCCGCGAGAACCGGAGCATGGCGGCGCCAATCCCGGCGGCGGCCGAACTTTCAAGAATACCCGTGCTTTCGGGCTGGCTATCAACGAGAACATCCCACACGCCGTGTTCAGGCTGGATTCTTATAAGAGCAAGAAGTTGTGCGTTCAGACGTTCTCTTATCCACACCGTTTTCTGAGCCGAAATACCACTCGGAGTAAATCGGAGCAGATCCACCCCGGCCATCGCGAACCACGCGTTCGCTCGACCCCAGAACGCAGGCAACGCTTCGCCACGATGAGTTCCGTGCACAATAAGCCCCGAATCGTCGATCGACAGCGCGCTCGCGTGTAGTAACCACTGATCGATGGCCTGTTCAATCAAATCAGGGCGGTTGAATAACCGTCCGTACTGAAGCAAGAAAGAACCAGCCATGTACACAGTGTCCGCCCAAACACCTCCTGGCCAGTGTTCAAGCGTGCCTGCCCCATCGCGAGTGGCACCAGGAGATCCTTCGTACCAATGGAGGCAACGGTCCGCAAGGCTGCGATAGGAATCGTCACCCGTCCGCTGGTACATCACACACGCCGACGCTCCTGACACAAGATTGTTAACATGCTCGATGATTGGTGGGCATGCAGCAAAGGAATCGAAGTAATCGAAAATAACCTGGGGTGGGGGCGAGCCGAGTGCATCGGTTGCTCTGAGCATTGCCTGTGCACACACACCCTCACCCCAAAACCAGCGCGTGAAGCCAAGTTCAACCGTTCGGTCGATAACTCTTCCGGCCATCCTGGAGAGTGCAACACGAGTGATGTCACGTTCGCCCAGAGGTTGGGTCGGCGGTGAAGCTAGCTCCGCCGAACTGGTGTCAAGACCGGTCATTCGACGTTCCTTTCGTTGAATGAGTTGCGAAACGTAATGAGAACACCCGATCAATCTGCGTAGATCCGCCGCTGTTCAGCCAAATCAATGATTAACCGTGCTCCATTCCATTCCGCCTCAAGATGGTCGTCGCCCCAATTCAGTGTCACCGCAGGATTCACGAGTCGGGGTGTGCGAACCGGAACTCCACTCTCGCCCAGATCCGGACAACAGCCATCAACCAGAAAAGGGGTGTTCCAGCCGAAGTTCAAGACTGTTCCATCGGGAGAGCGATAACGAAGTTCCTCACCGAAATCAGGCTCTTCAAGGCCCGCGCAAAATGCGGCAAAACCCTCCTTTTTAGTGGTCCCGGCTTGTTCCGCGGCACGGCCCAGGACAGTCACCCACTGTTCTCCGGCAAAACCCTCCCGGGGAACAAACTCTTGCTGCGCATTCTCCCCCGTTGTAACGGCGCATACTCCGCCACGGGTTGCGACGGCAACGTAGCCAGAACCAACACGAACCGCCAGCCAAGAACCCCATTGTTTCCATTCGTCACTCTGGGAGAGTGGCATCCATAGGTGTGCTGCAGCATCGGGAGCATCCGTGGGAAAGCGGAAGAAACTGAGCATCACATTGCGATGCTGCCGCACGCGTGGCAAAATGCGTTGGCCTGCCCACGCATTGGGGCGCGCCGAAGAGTCAGTATTACAGTTCGCCGGATATGTCACGAAGACCTGCATCTCCCGGCCAACCACCGCACCACCAATGTGTTCTTGCAACCCGGGGAGACCTTGACGATAGTCCTGCACGGACGACAACATCCCGTCGGGAGTGCGCCAGATCCGGACATCAGACCCAAATGGTCGGGAAAGTAGGTCGCGTTCAAACGCATAGTTGCCACGGAAGGTCTGGGTGGCCCACCATTCCGCGGGAATGTTCGTTGCTACCTCTCGGTGAATGCTTGGGATGCGGTATCTTTCCGCGGTGGCAAGCACTGTCGCTGGTAGAAGAGCTGCGTTCAGCGTGCCGATCCCAGCGATGACTCGGAGCAGAGGGGAGGTTTCTTCCAACCTAGCGCTGCGCAACGTCTGCACGTAGGTTCGCCCGTGGGGGGCGCCATGAACGCCCTGCCACGAGTTGGCGCAAAGGGTGAGCAGCATCACATCAAGGAGAGCCTCTGCCGCGTTGCGCACTCGGTCATCCGTGTCAAATTCGACAAGAGTCACGAGCGAAAGTGTGTTGATCGCTAAGTACGCGTTGGAGTCGAATTCGCTGAATCCCCCGGAAAGTTTTCGTTCAATCCACGCTGCGACCCGCTCTCGACCCTCCTCGGCATGCTCCACTCCACTCCGCCCGTCGTTCGTGAAGGTTCGGTCGCCAAAGGTCAGTCCGCTGATGCGCTGTGCGACATGCCACACGAACTGGTGGTTCTCGGTGAAGTAGCACATTGCGTCGAGACCAGGTTGCTCGATCCAGTACTTCATGTCGGTCAGTGCCTCGTTGACCCGTTTGCGAAGCGCCGAATCCCAGCGACTCTCGGGGAGGCGATGGAGAAGATGAAGGAGACCGAGGATTTCAAAATCGGCACAGTCGCCCCGGGTGGTGATACGGTGCAGGGCACCGTCAAGTTCCTCTGGAGTTGCTCGGGCGTTTGTTGGATCAAGCACACAACGGGCGAGAGCTCGCGCTGTCTGAGGTGTGGCTGAGGCGGCAAACTCAAGCATTTCCTTTCGCCAGACCTGCGGGGAACCATAAACTTCGGTTCTACTGTCGTCCGGGAGGTTCGCAACGCGAAGTGAGCGACGCAACGGAATCTGGGTATCGTCGATCTCGAGGTCAACGAAAATTTCGCCCGTTCTGAGCATCGTGGCCGAACTATCGTCGTCGCTCTTGCCACTCAATCCTGAAAGATTGAGATCGAGCGTTCCGTTGTGATCAAAGGTCTTACGTGCCCAGGCTCCCGAGTTGCAGCGAATTCTAACGCCGAGCCGAGCAGGCCCAATGAGTTTGAGAGTGGTGTTATTACCGCCGCCGAGCGCCCAGGAGATTGATCCGACCGCGTCGAGAAGATTCTCCGCTGCACAAGAGAGCCACTCATCGCTTCCCGGGCTCGGAATGACAATTCGAACCGGAAGTCCGAGTATCCGAACCCTGAGGATCTGACGGCACTCGCGAAACGCTACGTTCCAGAGCGCCACAAGGAGTGTGGATGTACCGGAGGGAAGCCGGTAGCGGAGTCGATGATGCACTGGCTCCATGTAGGAGACCACTTGCTCATTCAGGATAAGTTCGCCGTTCAACCAGACGGCCACGGGGCCCGTCACCTCGATATCAATGTCCCGCCACTCGGCTTGATCAACCTCAATGCAGGTTGCCGCTACCGAAGAACGATATTCAGGAGTGAAACAAAACTGACTCCAATCAACATAACCGTCGTCTCGAGTGTGGTCTCTCATCCAAACTCCACTAACTTCCTGTTCTTGACACCGCCACACAATCGGGCCGCCCTCGACAACCTTCGGTAGATTCTGGGTCGTGTCAATCGGGTGCTGCTTGGCAAGTTGCTCCTTGAATCCACTCGCATCGGGACCATTGGTGAGCACCCACCGTCCACCCTCTCCCCACGGATCGCCATCAGCCTCCAGGAGAACATCGAGATCTTCGGCAGGTGAGCCCCAGGCCGGGCTCTTGAGCCAGTCACGGATGTAGCCCTTGCTATCAAGCAGATGAACGGTGCGGTCTGTGGGGTCACAGGGTGAGGGTTGTTGCGCGAGCATAATATTCCTTTCGAGAGGACTCCGAAGTTTGCCGTTACTTTATTCCTGTCGCGGCAACTCCGATCACAATCTGCCGCTGGAACAGAAGGAAACAAACAATTACTGGGATGATCGAGAACACCGAGATGGCGAGAACAAGATTGAACGGAACTACCTCTTGGCTAGCGAACTGACGCAATGCAACGGGAAGGGTCCGGGTGTCTCGATTTGAAACAACAAGGGGCCAGAGAAAGTCATTCCAGCGCCACAGGACTGAGAAAATTGCGAGCACCGCGAGCGCAGGCTTACAAAGCGGGAGCACTATGCGCAGGAATATTTTGAACTCACGAGCACCGTCGACGCGCGCTGCCTCAATGAGCTCGTCGGGGATTGTAAGCATGTACTGCCGAAGAAGGAAGACACCGGTGGGAGTTGCGGCTGCCGGGATGATCATTCCCCACAGCGAGTTCGTGAGTCCAAGTTGCGCTGTCACCTGATAGGCGGGAATGAGGATCACTTGGAGCGGAATCATGATCGTAGCCAGGGTTACGATGAAGAGGAAGTTCTTTCCTCGAAAATTGTATTTGGCTAGCGCATACGCCGCCATAGAGTTGACGATAAGCGTCAATACTGTTGCGAAAATGACAACGAAAACACTGTTGAAGAGTGCCCGCGGAAAATCAAACGATGAGAAAGCTTCGGCAAAGTTTCCAAGCTCCCAGCTTCGAGGCAGCAGAGTAGGTGGCGTCTGGGCGAGTTCTTCTTGAGTTTTGAAGGCCCCAAGAATCATCCATAGAAGAGGCGTGAGAACAGCGAGTGAGAGTCCAATGAGAATGACAACACGGCTGAGAGCACCAACATTGACTCGTTTTCCGGAAATACTGCTCCAGGTGCGCCTGGGACTTATAGGTTGTGTCGCAGTCATCTCAGTCCATCTCATTCTTTCGTCCGATGAGCCAATTCACAAGTGTGAGTGCTAGAACGATCACGAAAAGGATTACTGAGCCGGCCGCAGCCAATCCGTAGTGAGGACTCGCGCCGAACGCTTTCTCGTAGATGTATTGCACCATGAGAGTGGTTCCGCCAACTGGACCTCCCCCGGTGAAGTTATAGATGAAGTCAAAAGCTTGGAATCCGCTAATAGTAGACAGAATAAGCACCACCAACGAAGTGGGAGTGAGCAACGGCAAGGTGACAAGATAAAACTTCTGCCACCCACCGGCCCCGTCAAGGTCGGCAGCCTGATACAGGTTGCCGTCAATGGATTGTAGCCCTGCCAAAACAATCATGGTGTAAAAGCCAAAATGCGTCCAAATTCCGACTGCAACAACGCAAACCATGGCGAGGCCAGATTCTGCCAACCAGGGAACGGGACTCATCCCTACGGTCCCGATGGCCTCATTGAGGAGACCACCCTGACGCTGCAGCATCCAGTGCCAGAGTAGGCCAACAACGACCGGAGAGAGCAGAACGGGAACAAAAAATACCGCCCGGAAGAAGCTCCTACCTCGCCTCTGTGACTCAAGCAGCACAGCAACAATTATCGAAAATACAGTGCTGAGTGCAACAAAACCAACGACAAAAATCAGTGTGTTCCCAAGCGCCTGCCAGAACTCATTGTCCGTGACTATTCGCTCAAAATTGCGGAAACCAACCCACTGGAAGGCGCGTCCATTCTTGCTTGAGTAGAGCGAGAGGTTAAACCCATTGATCGCCGGGTAAATGGTGAAGAGGCCGAAGATGAGCATGTTGGGAAAAATGAAGAGATACGGCATAATCCGCTGGTCCCATGACACGACTCGCCCCACCCTGGTTCTAATTCGCCACATTTTGCTTCGATTCGCGTCAAGGAGAGGACGGCCATGCCCACTCTCTGAAAACTGTCTTGAAGCCGACACCAGTTTATCCCCGAGCCGCTATGCCTTTGAGATCGGTTAGCAGGTCCTGTATCGCAGTGGATAACTGCTTATTACCAGAGATGACCTGCGCGATCTGCTTTACAAACGCTTGTGAGCTCGCGTCAAAGAGCGGTGAATAGGCGCCGGCGTATGCGCCCTCGTTTGTTCTTCCAACTTCCGCAAGAAACACATCCATATCGGCTTGACGAAGGGGATAATTCACGCCGTTCTTAGCCAAATCTTTTCTGGTCGGAAGAAAGTTTGTCGCTGCCAAGAATGCTTCCTGGTTCTTCGCATTATTTACAAACTGAATAAAGATTGCTGCCAAAGGTTTGACTTTCGAACCTGCGAACGCAGTCATGAACTTCCCACCGGGAAATCCTCCACATGTTTTTAGACAGGGATTTGGGGCAGCAGCCCAGCCAAATGTTGCGTTCTTTGTAAACTGTGCTACCTGCCAGTTTCCCGACATGTAGACCGGCGTCTGCTGGGCGAGAAACACAGCATTTGCCCCGGCATACCTCGACCCCGACTCGAGCCACAGATCCTTGGGGGAAATATTCACCGACGTCATATCGATGAACGGTTGGAGCGCCGCCGTGGCGGCTGTGACATCCAGCGTGACCTTGTCACCCTGAATCATAAAAGTATCGTTTTGGGCAAGGATGGTACTCAGTCGATGCCCGGACTTGTCAATGGCAAAAGCGTATTGTGTTCCAGTCTTTGCCTGCACCTCTTTCGCGGCTTTCACCATGTGGTCCCAGGTCCACGGTTTGTCTGCAGTGGGGACAGTGACCCCTGCTTTGGCAAAGAGATCGGTGTTGACGAAGATTCCGTTCATCGTCAAGTCCGAGGGAACTCCAAAAATTTCACCGTTAGCACCCACGAAACCTGGGCGAGCTTCCTTAATAAATTCGTCAGCGAAACCGGAACCCAGGTAGGGTGCAAGGTCGAGGAGTTCGCCATCGAACGGCGAGAGCGCGGTGACCCGCGCAACATCGGGCGGGTTATTACCGGCAATTCTGGTCTGTAGCGTAGTGACGTGGTCCGCGTACGGCACGACCTCAATGTTCACCTTCACGCTGTACTTCTTCTCGAAATCGGCGATGATCGCCTTCGTTGCCTGGAGGTCTGGTCCATCTGTGAAGTACATGTAATCCAGCGTCTGTCCCGCAAGACTCGCTGGGTCAATGCTCGGCACCGCCACCGAGGTAGTTCCGCTCGTTGTAGTCCCCGGGGCGCAGCCAGAGAGAGCAAGCGCTGTCGCTGCAGCAAACCCGCCCAGTGAAAATGTACGTCTGACTCGCATGTTTCCTCCTTGAATCGATGCTTCGCTACCTGAGCGGCGACTGTAGATGGCCGAAGTCTTGGCTTGCCGCTGAGTGCCAGGATGGCATAAACTTCTACAAGATGGAAGTTTTTTCTGTCTAGCGGAAAATTTGAGCGAAAAGGCCCCAATGAAACCCCGTCATTTCCCAGCTACCCACCCTGACGACGTCTCCCGGCTGACATACAGGGAGTCTCGAGACCGGTTTGTCGTGACAAATCTTTTTATCGGCGGTGAAATCCGATTTGCTCACACCGAGTATGAGCGCCTCTTTGTCGGTGGTCTCTGCCCGAACGGAGGCACCCTCTCCCTTCCGAACCTGCCCGATCTCGACGCCGACTACTTCCTTGAGCGACGCGAGATGGGTGTGGTGGCGCTCACAGGCTCCGGCACAGTCGTCGCTGACGGGGTCGACTATGCGATGCGCGCGCACGACGTTCTCTACCTGGGGCGAGGGACTCAAGAAGTTTCGTTTTCGGGTGATGCCGAGTACTACACGGTATCCGCCGCGGCGCACCGCGCAGAGCCCGCAACTTTGTCACGGCGTGAAGATGCGGAGTCAGTTGAATTCGGCACGACCGAAGGCGCCAATCGCCGCACGATACGCAAACATATCCACCCCGGAGGTGTGCTCTCAAACCACATTACGCTCGGGGTCACTACCCTGCACAACGGGAGCGTGTGGAACACAATGCCGCCCCACATTCACGAACGCCGGACCGAGATCTACATGTATTTTGATTTAGCAGGCGCAATAGTTCAACACACCATGGGAATCCCCGGCGACACTCGCACAATTTCGCTCGGCGACAAGGATGTCATCATTTCTCCCCCCTGGTCGATCCACACGGGTTCCGGTACCGGTGCCTACAGTTTTGTCTGGGCAACGGCCGGTGAGAACATGACCTACAACGACAACCGTCCCATTTCCCCGGCAGATTTGCGGTCGTGACCGGACCTTTGAGCGACAAGACCGCACTCGTTACGGGATCCGCGGCTGGGATCGGGCTGGCGTGTGCGCGCGGATTCGCGCGCGCCGGTGCAAACGTGATTGTGTGGGGGCGGAAAAACCTCCAGGTTGCCGTTGATCAGCTGGGTGAATTTGGGGTCAACGTAACGGCTGTGGAGTGCGATCTCGCGGATCACGCGAACACCACGACGACGATCAAAAAAATTGTCGAAGAGCACAGTATCGACATCCTCCTGAATAATGCCGGAATCATTCGTAGGGCACCGGCGGTTGACTACTCGTGGGATGACTGGCGCGATGTCCTCGCGGTGAACCTCGACGCGGTCTTCCAGATCACCCAAACAGTGGGGGCTAGCATGATTGCTCGCGGTCAAGGAGGACGCATCATTACTCTCAGTTCACTGCTTTCATTTCAGGGAGGGGTATCTGTTCCCGCCTACACGGCAAGTAAGCACGCCGTGTCCGGTCTCACCAAAGCTCTGGCCAATGAATGGGCTCAGTATGGCATCACCGTCAATGCGATTGCTCCCGGTTACATTGAGACAGCCAACACCGAGCAACTACGGGCTGACTCCGACCGCGAAAAGCAGATACGGGCTCGAATCCCTGCCGCACGATGGGGTCTACCCGAAGACATTGTTGGGCCAGCAGTTTTCCTCGCCGGTCCCGACTCTGCCTACATTAACGGTCATGTGCTCGTCGTAGACGGGGGTTGGCTTGCCCGGTAATACAGCGAACGAGCAGTCCGACAAACGGAGAACCGAGAGGGAAGAGAACCTCAACACGAATCTGCCACCACTGTGGAGCCGAACGAACAAGTTAGACGATTCACGAACCCTCGACGCATGGATCGGACGCGAGCGACCGCGCATTGTAGGCCTCTACGAAGATTACGTTTTTGGACGCACTCCGGAGGGGGGACAACTCGCGGATATCCGACTGTGTGCGACACATCACAGGTGCGTGGGTGGATCGGCCTCGCGGTTTGACTACCAGCTCACCGTGGCCGGTCCTCGCGGCGAGCTCAAAGCGAATTTATTGCTCTACGTACCTACTGTGCTCGTTGAGTCAAAACAACCGGCACCGTTGTTTGCAGGACTGAATTTTTACGGAAACCACACCGTCACGGCAGAGGAAGACCATCGCGGGAGCGACCCACCGCGGTCATCCAAATTTTCAGGTGGATCATACACAGAGCAGCTACCAGTCCAGGAGATTGTTCGGGCCGGGTTCGCCGTTGCGACAATACACTGCGCCGATTTCGAAGTGGATGCTGAGCGAACGGGACACCTTGGCGTGCGCGGTCTCTTCTGTGATCGCCAAACTCTGGAACGAAACATTGATGACCCGACGTCGAAGCAATGGGGAACGATCGGAGCCTGGGCATGGGGTCTGTCACGGGCAATGGACGCATTCGAAAGGATCACACTCATCGATAACAGCAACGTCATCGTCTGGGGTCATTCACGACTAGGAAAAACTGCGCTCTGGACTGCGGCCCAGGACTCAAGATTTGCGGGGGTGATCAGCAATAATTCAGGGTGCGCGGGTGCCTCTTTGTTCTCACATCACAGTGGCGAAGACGTGCAACAAATTTGTGATAACTTCGGCTACTGGTTTAGCCCTGTATTTGGAACTTTTCGCAACCGTGATGATTCTCTTCCGGTTGACCAACACATGCTCCTGGCGGCAATTTTCCCCGCTTCCGTGCATGTTGCCAGCGCCCGAGCCGATGCCCACGCCGATCCGCTTGGTGAGTATCTGAGTTGCGTTGCGGCTGCACCGATTGCGCTCTGTGCGGTCGGCGAGAACGAGAAGGGGTTAGTGTCTCCGAATAAGAAGGTTTTCTCTTCCTCCGGGGACATACCGGCTCGGGTGTCATGGGGCGGCGGGAAATTTACCTACAGATGCAGGGAGGGTGGCCATAGTATGAACGCAGAGGATTGGGCCTACTTCCTGAGTGCAGGAAGTGACGCACTCTCCGCTCGGCAACTTTCCAATACCAACCTAATAGATGGTGACACCACATGAAACTGACCGGAGGTCTCGACGCCACGGTATCGACTTCGTCGAACGCAAGTGCCGTTAACAAAACCATGCTTGTAGTGAGATCCCTGTCGAAGCAGAGCCGTCTGTCAGACATTGCGAGCGATACCGGCCTACCTGCCTCGACCGTGCACCGCATCCTCAGTGAACTCGTTGACCTGGGATGGGCGCTACAAACGGATGACCGAAAGTACATACCCGGAGCTCGACTCCTTGGGTTATCCCGTGTTGTCATGGAGGAGGGTGAGTATTCGCGAATTGCCCTACCCGTCCTGCGTCCGCTCGCTGAACAAACCGGATACACAGTTCATTTCGCTCTTCTGCAACAGTATGAGATTGTGTACGTTCTAAAACTCGACGGCAGTGGTGCGTACCGCATGAAATCCAGGGTGGGAAATAGTGTCCACCTGCACACGACTGCCATTGGAAAGGCGATACTCGCTTCCATGTCATCAAGTCAGATTGAAGCAATCATCGCCCGCACTGGGCTCCCCTCGGTCACTGAGCGTTCGATCTCGACAGAGGGAGAACTCCACGCGCGGCTTGCGATCATCCGTCAGCGAGGTTGGTCGGAAGACGATGGCGAGAACGACCAGAACGTCCGATGCGTGGCCGCGGTTGTTCGCGGCGCGTCAGGAAGAGGCATAGGTGGTGTCTCACTGTCTGGATTGAGCTTCGATCTTTCCTCGTCCCGAATGACAGAACTCTCCCCCCTCGTCATCGAAGCTGCAGACCGCCTCAGCGCTCTTCATGGCTACATCACCACTCGTTCGCGCAAGTGAAGCATCCACAGAGTGAATGCCAAACCTGTCGCCCAGACTTCAACCAAGAAATGGATACGGGCAGACGTGCAGGCGGATGGGACGCAACCCCACCGCGCGTGAGAGGGGCAGAGCCAACTCGATGATGATGTCATTGACGGCGGCACCAAGTGCTGTGATTCCACTGGAGCAAACACCCCCAGATAAGCGCGACCAATCAGCGTCCACCAAATCCTCCGAGCACTATGCCTCTGATAAGTTGGCGCTGCAATACTGCAACAATAATGAGTGATGGGATAATGGCAAGTGTCGCGGCAGCCATTGTTAAGCTCCACTGGGTGCCGTGCTCACCCGTGAACATCGATAAACCCAGCGGCACCGTCGCGAGATCCTGGCTATTGATGATAATGAGCGGCCATAAGTAGGAGTTGTAGTAGCCAACAAACGAGAACACGGCTAGCACCGACAGTGGTGCGGTGAGCTGGGGCAGCAGCACCGACCACAGCGTGCGCAATCGGGATGCACCGTCAATGCGAGCGGCCTCCTCAAACTCTACCGGGATAGTCAGGAAGAACTGCCGTAGAAGGAAAGTTCCGAACGCAGTAAATGCAAACGGGATGATGAGCGCTGCGTATGTGTCGGCCAGTCCAAACTGGTTCATCATAATGAACAACGGCACAACCAGCACTTCTTGTGGTAAAACCAGAGTGAGGACGTAGAGCAGGAAAAGGCGATCACGGTACCTGAATCGCAAGCGCGCAAATGCATACGCTGAAAGTACCGCAACAACCACCGACAACAGGGCACCCATAATTGCGACAAAAAACCCGTTGAAAATAAAGCGTCCAAACGGGACGAGTGTCCATGCGTCAACAAAATTTGACCATTGCACCTCGGAGCCGATAAATGACGGTATTGCCGAGAAAATTTCCGCCTCGGGTTTGAGCGCCGAGAACACCATCCAGATGAAGGGGAAGGTAAAAATGAGAGCGACGATCGACATGGCCAGGGTATTGAGCCATACCTTGACAGCAGTAACCTTCTGATCGCGGCGGAGTCGGTGTTTCCGGTGGCTGATAGTTTCAGCTGTCGACACAGTGTCATTTGTCATAGTTGACCCACTTTCGCTGCCCGGCGAACTGTAAGGCAGTGATGAGCATCACTACGACGAATAGAATCCAGGCGAGAGCCGAAGCATAGCCAAGACGGTCAAACACAAAACCGTTACGGTACATGTATAAAACAAATGTATTCGTTGACTCGCCGGGACCGCCCTGTGTGAGAACCTGTGGCTGCACGAATACCTGAAATGCGCCGATCATCGTCATCGTCATGGTGAAGAACAGCGACGGTGAGATCATAGGGAGAATGACCGAACGCAATCGCTGCCACGCGTTTGTGCCATCCATTCGCGAAGCCTCAAGAATCTCTTGTGGGATACTACCGAGACCGGCCGATAGCACGATCACGTTGTAGCCGAATGACTGCCAGACCGACATTGCGATCACTGTGGACAGGGCAAAAGATGCGTCAGAAAGCCAACTCGGGCCGGTAATTCCGCCGGAGCTCAGCACCGAGTTGACAATGCCATTGTCATTTAGCAGAAGCCGCCACACGAGAGCATTCGCTATGACCGGTGTGATAGCCGGCAGGAAGAAGATTACCCGCCAGAAACTGGAAAATTTGATTTTCGTGTTAAGCCACAGTGACACAGCCAATGCCAGCAATAAGTTGAGTGCTGTGTAGACGAACGCGAAGATTACGGTGTTCACCAGAACCGTGTAGAACGTTGGATCCGAGAACATTTTTTGATAGTTCGCAAATCCGATGAAGGTGGGGGTGCCGAACAGCGGCCATTCGAACATGCTGATCAACAGCGATCCCAGGAGCGGAACCAGAATGAACGTGGTGAATCCTACAAGGCCCGGCCACAGATACGCGAGAACGACCAAGCCGTCGCTCTCGCGTATCTTGTTTGTGCGGAACCTTGTAGCCTGTGGTGCGCTGGACGGCCGAATCTCTGACCCCGCAAACACTGCCGTCTCCTCAGAGACGACGGTGTTCGGAGTCCGCGAGGGAACCATTTCCGGCTACTGCCCAACCGATTTCTGAATCGTCGCCAGCACCTCTTTGGCTGTCTTATCACCCCGATATCCCTCAACGCCGTACTGCGTAAACAGAGTTTCCACCTGATTCCACGCGGGAACTGTGAGTTGCGCGGTCGCGTTTCTGAGAAGCGCCTGCACTACGGCAGCGGCTCCCGGCGGCTTACCCTCTGCCCAGGCCGACTGAGCCTCTAGCCGAGACGGGACAATACCACGATTTACAGCCTGACCCTTGAGCACAATGGTATCGGTCATTGCCCGGATAGCCTTGAAGGCCCCCTCGGGATCCTTACAGTTCTTGGCAATACCAAAACCAGAACCGGCTGTCATACCGTGCGCAGCACCCGAAGTGCTCGGAACAATCGTCAAGCCCATCTGGAATTTTGCCTTGCTAGCGAAGGTGCCATACATCCAGGGGCCTGAAATTATCATGTCCACATCACCGTTGGTGAAGGCCGCCTGAGCGGCGTCTGTGCTGTCCGACGCGTTTGGTGCAGCCGCAATTCCTTCCTTATTGACGAGGTCGAAGTATGACTGCACTTGGTCTGCCAGCCTGGGATTGGTCAGATCGAGTTTACCGTTGTTGACCGCCTCGACACCGTCAGCAATAGCCCACGCATTCGGTAGGAAAAACCCGGAGGAAATTCCGAACGCCTTATGGCTGCCGGTGGTGAGCTTCTTCGCATCTGACAAAAATTGCTCACGAGAGTAGGTTGTAGTCGGGAGCTTCAGGCCAGCCTTACTAAACGCGTCTATATTGTAGTAGAGGACGATCGGTTCAGCGTCATACGGAATTGCGCGGATCGTGCCATCAACGGTCATCCCTTTAAGCATCGAAGAATCGAAAGCAGAGATGTCACTCTTATTCTTTTTAATCAGATCATTGAGTGGCATGAGCAGCCCGCCCAATTCTTGGGCACGCGCGGCCTGCGTAGTGAGCAAACAGGGTGGATTAGAGCCACTAAGACGGGTCTTGACCTTGGTCCAGTAGTCGGTGAAACTCGGTCCTTCAATCGTCACGTTGAGCGTCGGGTCCACCTTCTTACCCAGGTTGATGAAGCCCTCCCATTGCTCCCGGTCGCTCTGGCTGCTTAACCAGGTGTACATCGAAACGGAACCGTTGGCTGGGCTACCGCTTCCACCGCTTGCACACCCAGCCAACGCGGTGAGCACCCCTGCGAGTACAAACCCAGTTCCGATCCGGCGCTTCGCGCTCTTGCTTTGTCCTGCCATTAGCCGTGCCTCCTCCATTGGATACATCGAACAGTGGGGACGATCGCACACGATCACGAGCCCCACGCATCACGCTCTCTCGTCAGCAACTTCACTGCCTCGCACGTGACACTTATCCTATATTATCTTTGATATATAATGTTGAGGACAGTGGGGTTGAGGCACCCGCTGATCCCAGGGCCGACCGGAGCTGCGCACGGCATGACCCGGTGGTCGGCTGCGCACGGCACGACTCGGCAGCCAGGTCACGCAAACTCAAGCGCGATCACATCAACGGCGGCGCCGGAGGCCCGCGGGGCGGCGATCAACAACTCACCCAGCGGATCCGCCCCCGGTGCTAACTGCTCATGCACCTCGTAGTTGACCTCGTATGGCAACTGCTCCCCCGTTGCGAGCAACCGAATGCCCGTCACCCGCCCAACCGGAATCCCGCGCACAATCACCCGCTCCACTGGCTGCATCACAAGGTGCAGGTACATCACTCCCGGCCGAGCCGTCGAGGGTCCGTAGTAGTCAACACCCACGGTCGGTGATACGCCAATGACACTCTCCGCGTGCTTTGCCATCCAGTCACCGATCTCAGTCAGAGTCTTCACCTGCGATTCATTGAGGCTGCCGTCACCCTTTGGTCCAATGTTGAGCAAAAGGTTGCCACCTCGACTTGCCACTTCGATCAGCGTGGTAACCAGCGATCTTGTGCTCTTACTCTTCGTATCACCCGGATGCCACGCCCACATCTGCCCGATCGTCAGACAGAGTTCCCATGGGCCAGTGGGTGTCACAACGGGGAAGCCCTGCTCTGGCGTTTTATAGTCGCCCTGCCCCGGGAGACGGTCGTTGATAATAATCGCAGGCTGCAGCGATTTGACGAGCGCGCGCAGTCCCGCACTGTCCCACTCCGCCGCCGACCGCTCCCACTCCCCGTCAAACCAAAGCAGATCAATGGTGCCGTAGTTCGTGAGTATCTCGGTGAGCTGACCGCGAAGGTAGCTCTGGAAACGGAGCCACGCCTCGGGGGTTGATCGACGATGCCGGTCAACAGCAACCGGAGTTCCCTCGTTTGTAGAGCAACCCGCCGTAGGCCAGTGCTCACGCGCATAGGGTCGGTCACCCATCTCGAAGGCTGGGTAGTCAGGATGCCTCCAGTCCGGGAGGCTGTAGTAGATACCGACTCGGATGCCCTCCGCCCGGATGGCCGCAACGAATTCTTGAGTAATGTCGCGACCGAACCGCGAATGCTCGATACCGAAATCCGAGTGCTTGCTGTGAAACATTGAGTAGCCAGCATGATGCCTGGCCGTGAAAACCACATAACGGGCACCAACACGTTTGGCCAGACGTGCCAGCGCGACCGCATCCCACTCCACGGGATCGAAAGTGGCCGCTGTCGAATGGTACTGGTCGACGCTAACGACGTCTCCCACTGTGCCGGGGATGATGGACCGGCCAACCAACGGCCAGGAAATTTCGATGCCCTGTTGGCTGGCGTGATCCCAGTGCACGAAAAGCCCGAGCCCCGCACCGATAAACCATTCGCCGCCGGGCAGCGAAAACTCGGTCGGGCGCACGAAGGAGCTCAAACGCGCGGTGGGGGCGGATTTCACGGAGCTACCTCCCGCTTGAGCATGAATACTATTTCTTATAGGATAGGGGTATCTGGTTCGTCATGCAATATTCAACGAAGAAGGAAACCTCAGCATGGCCATGTTCAAAGATGATCCCGTCCGCCCGGAGAACTACACACGATTCGAACGCGACCTGCCGCGCTGGTTTCGCGATGCCAAGCTCGGAATATTCGTACACTGGGGACCATATTCGGTTCCGGCCTGGGCTGAACCGATTGGTGAGCTCGGCACTATCGAAGCGAAGTTCTGGTTTGCTCACAATCCCTACGCCGAGTGGTACTACAACACCATCCGCATTGATGACAGCCCCGCAGCCCAGCACCAACGAGACGCGTTCGAGGGGGCATCCTATGACGACTTCATCGACCGGTGGCAGCCGGACGAGTTCAACCCGGACGAGTTCATCGCTCTGGTAAAGAGCACCGGTGCGGGTTATTTCATACCGACCACTAAGCATCACGACGGTGTAACCCTGTGGGATGCACCGGGTACCGAGGGTCGCAATACCGTCACCCGTGGTCCGCGGCGCGACCTCATCAACGCATTCGAGAGGGCAACGCGGAATGCAGGACTCCGGTTCGGCGTCTACTACTCCGGCGGTCTGGACTGGCACTTTTCTGATTTGCCCCCAATAACCGGTCGTGGCCCGCAATTCAGTCGCCCGGTTGACGCCGCATACGCCGAATACGCGTACAGGCACGTTGAAGATCTGATCGAGCGCTACACACCCGACATACTCTGGGGTGACATCGAGTGGCCGGATGCGGGCAAACCGCCCGGACCGTTCTCACTGGAGAATCTTTTCGAGAAGTTTTACGCTGCATCCCCGGACGGCGTCGTCAACGACCGTTGGGGAGAAACGCACTGGGATTTCCGCACCAGCGAGTACCAGAATGGAGTAAACGTCGAGCACGACGGCAACTGGGAGAACTGTCGCGGTATCGGATACTCTTTCGGCCACAACACTCTCGAAGATGAAACACACATGCTCAGCGGCCCCGATGCTGTGAAGACATTCGTTGACATAGTCTCCCGTGGTGGTAACTTGCTACTCAACGTGGGCCTTACTGCCCGTGGCACAGTTCCGGACTTGCAGCGCCGCACCCTTGAACACCTTGCCGCCTGGAACGCCACCAATGGTGCCGCGGTGTTTAGTTCCACGCCGCTCGACGCCTCGGTCGCAGCACCCTCTGCCGAGCCGTGGACTCGCTGGACACGCAGCGACACGACCGCAAACGTGCTCGTTGATGCATCCGGAAGGGTGGAACTGCCGTGCGTATCTGAGGGGGTTGACGCCGCTTCCGCTCGCCTCGCCACCGGGGTTCCGGTGACCGTCACCCGTGCCGGGGACACGCTGACGACGACCCTGCCGAAGCCAACCATCGATGGTCCAACACTCATTCGATTCGATCTCAGCCAACCGGAGTGAGTGAAAAGCCAGGGAGCCAGCGGGCATCTGTCCAGCAAAGGAGACCTTCGGCCTAGTAGAATGTCTGGACCATGGGATGTGTGCCCTCAACCCCACAATTGGTTCCGATGAAGCGTGAGGTCTTCGCTCGACATGTCGAGCGAACCTAACAGCGAGCGGGCCGCGCCGACGACAGACATCGAACGCAGCAGAGAGCACGGCACAACGATCAGAACTCGCTGTGGTTTACGGGTCAGAATTCTACGGCTACCATGCTGTTCAGCGCCCAGGTTCACCAGTTCGGCAACTCTCAGGCAGAGGAATAGTTCGTGAGCGACCCACACCTCTCCCGCACGGTGCTGTCCGACCAGACCTACACGGCAATCCGCGATCTCG
>Ga0081606_1000120_pt1 | contig 49256 bp, 36 predicted proteins | sample EareggfetidaYelm_FD_71127 | JGI IMG/M metagenome (GOLD analysis project Ga0081606, IMG submission 71127) | Earthworm egg capsule microbial community from the University of Washington, USA - E. fetida Yelm (SPADES assembly) (version 2) | ecosystem: Host-associated > Annelida > Reproductive system...
TTCTTTTAATTTGCCCATCATTCCCATCAGGTCTCCAAACATGTTTATAAATTTAATAGTTACTGAAGTACGAAATTACTAAATTGCAGGTTGAAATACCACAATCAAATACATGAAAAACATAATTACTATAAGTAGCCTTTGTGTTATTTTTGCACCAACATATTCCCAAAACAAAATTACTTCTATGCCAGAATCTATACTTGCGCCTATTGCAGCAATAAAACCACACATCATTGAAAAACACGGAGACAAAAGAAATGACAATTACTTTTGGCTCAACGAAAGGGAAAATCCTGAAGTCATCGATTACCTGAACAAGGAAAATGACTATTACAATAAAATGACGGTATCAACGAAACAATTCCAAACGGATTTGTACGAAGAAATGAAAGCCAGGATCAAAGAAGACGACGCTTCTGTCCCGTATTTATACAACGGTTACTATTACATCACGCGTTTTGAAACCGGAAAAGATTACCCGATTTATTCAAGAAAAAAAGGCTCATTAGATGCTAGAGAAGAAATTTTATTCGACTGTAATACATTGGCAAAAGGCCATTCTTTCTTTCAATTAGGCGGTCTAAGTATCAGCCCGGATAATAAGTTTGCGACTTTCGGAACCGATACTGTTGGAAGGCGGATTTATACGATTCAGGTTAAAAACCTTGAAACGGGCGAAATTTTATCCGATAAAATTCAAAATGCAACCGGAAGTTCGGTCTGGGCCAATGACAATCAGACGATTTTCTTTACGAGAAAAGATTTGGTTACTTTGCGTTCTGATAAAATTTACAAACATAAAATTGGCAAACCCGAAACGGACGATGTGTTGGTGTTCCATGAAAAAGACGATACATTTAATGTTTCTGTCAGCAAGGAAAAATCAAAAAAATATATTGTGATTTCATCGTCAAGTACGCTCACGACAGAGTTTCAGACATTGCCTGCGGATAAACCCGATGATCAATTTAAAATATTTCAGAAAAGGGTACGCGGACTCGAATACGGCATTTCGCATTTTGGCGACAGTTTTTATATTGTCACCAATAAAGATAAGGCCGAGAATTTCAAACTGATGAAAACACCCGAAAACGCCACTTCTAAAGAAAACTGGAAAGATGTGATTGCGCATCGTAAAGATGTTTTACTTGAAGACATTGAAATTTTCAAGGATTATTTGGTCGTGGAAGAACGTTCAAACGGACTCAATAAAATCAGGATCATGCCCTGGAGCGGAAAAGGCGAATATTATTTACCGTTTGAAAGCGAAACCTACACGGCTTTTACTACAACGAATGTCGATTTTGATACCGATGTATTGCGTTACAGTTATCAGTCACTGGCCACGCCGTCGTCTGTGATCGATTTTAATATGAAAACCAAAACCAAAGAAATAAAAAAAGAACAACAGGTTTTGGGCGGAAAATTCGACAAAAACAATTATACCGAAGAAAGGATTTGGGCGACTGCCAAAGATGGAACGAAAGTGCCGATTTCGATGGTTTATAAAAAAGGATTGAAAAAAGACGGGAAAAACCCATTGTTGTTGTATGCTTACGGTTCTTATGGCGCTTCAATGGACCCCTATTTTTCTTCTACAAGGTTATCTTTATTGGATCGTGGATTTGTCTACGCTATAGCCCACATCCGCGGAGGCGAAGAGCTCGGCCGCCAATGGTATGAAGATGGAAAATTATTAAAAAAGAAAAATACGTTTACTGATTTTATCGATTGCTCGAAATTTGTAATTGCTGAAAAATTTACTTCGCCAGAACATTTGTATGCCGAAGGCGGTTCTGCAGGCGGATTGCTTATGGGCGCTATTGTCAATATGGCTCCCGAATTATATCATGGCGTGATCGCCCAGGTGCCGTTTGTGGATGTTATTTCAACAATGTTAGACGATAGTATTCCGTTAACGACCGGTGAATATGACGAATGGGGCAATCCGAATGACAAAAAATATTACGATTACATGAAATCGTATTCGCCTTATGATAATGTCGTGGCGCAGGCCTATCCTAATATGTACGTATCTACCGGATTGCACGATTCGCAGGTACAGTATTGGGAACCAGCAAAATGGGTCGCCAAATTGCGGACACTAAAAACCGATAAAAACGTATTGTATCTCGATACGAACATGGATGCCGGACACGGCGGCGCTTCGGGAAGGTTTGAAGCACTAAAGGAAGTGGCTAAGGAATTCAGTTTTTTATTAGAATTGGAAAAAATAAAAATCTAATTAGAATTTTTTTGTTAAATTTGCAAGGATTTGAGGTCAATGAAAATTGAGATTACCTTGATTAACTATTTTTTTTATGAAAGAAGAAATAAAAGCTTACAATAATGTCCTGGAATTAATAGGAAACACACCGCTGATTAAATTGAGCAAAGTGACCGAAAATTTAGAGGGTAATTTCTACGCCAAAGTAGAAGCTTTCAATCCGGGCCATTCCACCAAAGACAGAATTGCACTATATATTATTGAAGAAGCTGAAAAAAGAGGCATTTTAACTCCGGGCGATACGATAATTGAAACGACTTCCGGAAACACGGGCTTCAGCCTTGCAATGGTAAGCATCATTAAAGGGTACAATTGTATTTTGGCGGTAAGCTCAAAATCATCAAGAGACAAAATCGATATGTTGCGCAGCATGGGCGCAAAGGTTTATGTTTGCCCGGCACACGTATCTGCAGATGACGAACGTTCTTATTACAATGTAGCCAAACGTTTGCACGAAGAAACCAAAGGGTCGGTTTACATCAATCAATATTTCAACCAACTCAACATTGACGCGCATTACAAATCTACAGGTCCGGAAATCTGGGAACAGACCAACGGAAAAATTACGCATCTTGTAGCATGCAGCGGAACCGGAGGAACCATTTCCGGGGCAGCAAAATTCTTAAAAGAAAAAAATCCGAACATCAGGATTTTAGGCGTTGATGCATTTGGTTCGGTATTAAAAAAGTACCACGAAACCAAAGAATTTGACAACAGCGAAATCTATCCATACAGGATTGAAGGCCTTGGGAAAAACCTGATTCCATCAGCAACTGATTTCGACCTGATTGACAAGTTCATCAAAGTTACCGATGAGGAAAGTGCGCATACGACCCGCGAAATTGCTAAAAAAGAAGGTTTATTCGTAGGTTATACTTCCGGAGCGGTTTTACAAGCCATTAAACAATATGCTGAAGAAGGCGAATTTGACAAAAACAGTAATGTTATTGCCATTTTCCCGGATCACGGTTCCAGGTATATGAGCAAAGTATTCAGCGACGAATGGATGAACGAGCAAGGTTTTTTTGACAGCATTAATGCTGAGGAAGCACAGAAGATTGAATTTATTAAATAATTGATAATTATCAATTTGCGAATAAAAAAATCCCGAAGCCATTCGGGATTTTTGTTTTTAAATACTTTGTCAAACAAAAAACTCCGGATTTCCACCCAGAGTTTCATTATCCATTATCAATTGTCCATTATCAATTGTCCATTATCCATTGACAAATTATTCCTCCATCGTATGATACACATTCTGCACATCATCATCTTCCTCGATTTTTTCCAATAACTTTTCTACATCGGCAACCTGTGCTTCTGTGAGTTTTTTAGTCACTTGTGGAATTCTCTCAAAACCGGATGAAAGGATTTCAATTTTGCGGTTTTCGAGTTCTTTCTGGATGGCTCCAAAGCTTCCGAATGGTGCATAGATCAAAATACCGTCTTCATCAGCAAAAATTTCTTCTGCCCCGAAATCGATAAATTCGAGTTCCATTTCTTCTACATCAATACCTTCAGCAGCAATGCGGAAGTTGCACGTGTGGTCAAACATGAATTCGACCGAACCCTGCGTTCCCATTGTCCCGTTACATTTATTAAAGTAACTTCTGATGTTGGCCACTGTTCTGTTATTATTGTCTGTAGCAGTTTCGATCAACAGCGCAATTCCGTGTGGCGCATAACCTTCAAACAGTACTTCTTTATAATTTGCCGTATCTTTATCCGTCGCTTTTTTAATGGCTCTTTCTACATTTTCTTTCGGCATGTTTGCTGCCTTGGCATTTTGCATGACGGCGCGCAATCTCGAATTCGCTTCCGGATTTGGGCCGCCTTCTTTAACTGCCATTACGATATCTTTACCAATTCTGGTAAATGCTTTGGCCATTGCCGACCAACGTTTCATTTTTCTGCCTTTTCGGAACTCAAACGCTCTTCCCATAATATTTAATTTGTTTTGACCTTAATCTGGCCACAAAAATAAGGTTTATACTCGTTTTTCAAATGTATTTTTTGATTTTTTCTTGATGCCTTTATTTCGGATGTTTGTACAGGTCATTCAGGATGTTTACAGCCTCGACCACATGGAGATTGCTGCGGATCGCTTTTATTTTTTCAACATTGCTGGTTTTTAAATATTGATCCGATTTTTGGAAATCAAAATCAAACGAATTGTTCTGAACGTCCAGCGGATACTCAGCCTCAGTAATGGTTTCTATTTCTTTCCAAAGTAAATTAACCCGATTGACTTCTGTAAAAACGACATCAAAATCCAAAACGATTGGCGCCATTTCGATCTCATACAAAGCATCGATTTTTTTATTCAGATTGTTTACGGCAATGAACGAAACACTTTCACTGATGCGTTTTTGGCTGACTTCAATCTCGGATGTTTTAAATCCACTATTAAAAGCACCGAAGCGCACCGGAAATTTCAAAACATCATTTTTTAAAGCCGTCGGATAACTGCTTTCGCGCGGCATTTGTTTGTCAAATAAGGATGGGATTTCGATATCTGGCGTGATACCGAGCGTCTGGTTGCTTTTTCCCGTGACGCGGTAGAATTTTTCGAGCGTGATCTTCAGATAATCATTATTCTTTTCATCCAATGGCAGGATTTGCTGCATGGTCGCCTTGCCCTGGGATTGATTGCCAATGACAATCGCGCGGTTGTAATCCTGCAACGCATTCGTGAAAAATTCACTTGCAGAAGCGGAAAAAGCATTGATCATCACCACTACTGGCCCTGAATAAAATTGTTTTTTGTTGGAATTGTTAATTACCTGGTGGTTTCCAAAATGGTCATCCATGATCGCAACCGGACCGGAACCAATAAAAAAATCCGTCATTTTAATGGCTTCATCCATCGAACCGCCACCGTTATTTTCAAGATCAATGATGAGTCCGTCTATTTTGTCGCTGCGCAGTTTGTTGATTTCACGCGCCACATCCCGGCTTACGGCAGTTTTGCCATTTTCAAAAGTATCGTAAAAACTCGGAATCCTGAGATAACCTGTTTTTTTTCCGTCATTATTGATGATGTAACTGAAAACATTATTTTCATAATCCTTCAATACTTTTTTCGTTAACGTAACGGTAAAATTCTCACCGCTTTTTTTTCGAAATGTAAAATCAGCCGTCAAATAATCATTGGAACTGATGATTTTTTCAATCATTTCAACAGCTGAACAATACATCGTAAATTCCTGGTCTCGGTATTTTATTTTAATCAGCTCATCGCCAATAGCAATCTTTTGTGAAAAATAAGCAGAACTTCCCGGAATGACACCTTCAACCGAAACCGCGTCTTTTTCATTCATAGAAAAATAAATTCCAAAAGTCAGGTTGTCGGCGCTCACCATTGACAGAAATGAAGATTTGTCACTTTCCGAAAAATAATCGGTGTGCGGATCAAAATACGAACAAAAAACAGAGAAGAATTTGGCGTAAAAATCAGCTTTTGACAATTGATATCCGGAAGTTTTACAAGCATAACGGTCAAAAATCTTTGCCTTAGAAGCTGCTGCGACGACATCAAAATGGTTGCAAACCGAATCGGCATTGTGGCTTGCTTCAGCCATGTCTTTTAACACGCTGAACAACATACTCTTTTTGTAAAAAGCTTTCAATTGTTGCTCTTCAGCCAAGTAAGGAAAAGCGGTTTTCGAAAATTTAACCGTTTCATTACTGCTCAACGGAAAAGATTCTTTTTGGATTTCACTAATAATTTTGCTGTAACGGCTGATGCTTTGATTGTAATGATTCAGGAAATCATCCAGAAAACTACAATCGTTTTTTACAATCGCATCGTCCAGCGAAAACTCGTATTTTTTTAAAATATCAATATCAGACTTTAGAAAAAGGTTGTTGTTCTCGTCTAATTTCTCCAGAAATGTTTTGTAAACATAAACCGAAAGACTGTCGTTAACAGGCTTTGGACGGTAATGCAGTTGTTGAATCACCGTATTGATCTGAGATAAAGTTTCGCACGCATTTTTGTCTGTTTGGCTCATAACTCCGAACGGCGACAAAACCAAAAGCACAAAGAAACGATATGGATTATTATTGCGAAACATTATAGGGATTTTAAATCGATCATGCAAAAACGATAATCGATATTTAATTTTGAAACATTAAGACATTCAAAAAACCAACAACTAAGCTTGACGTACCTTCATTTCTTAATGATCCAAAGCAATAGCAAATATTCATTATTTCAAACCATTGAGAGCATTAAGTTCATTAAGACATCTCAAAGCAAAACCGCAATGCCCTCAATGGTTCAAAAAACTATTTTTTATAAAACGGCAATTTTACCACTTTCGCCGCCACATCATTTTTACGAATCCTGATAAAAATATTACTGTCAATAGCACTGTGTTCTGTAGTGACATAACCCAAACCAATTCCCTTGTTCAAAGAAGGCGCCATTGTTCCCGAAGTCACAATTCCAATCACATTCCCATCAGCATCAACGATTTCATAATCATGTCTCGGCACACCGCGTTCCGTCAATTCAAAAGCCACAAGCTTCCTAGAAACGCCGGCTTCTTTCTGTTTTTTAAGATTTTCAGAATTCGTAAAATCCTTATTGAATTTCGTAATCCAACCCAATCCGGCTTCGAGTGGCGAAGTCGTATCGCTAATGTCATTTCCATACAGGCAAAAACCCATTTCCAGACGCAACGTATCGCGCGCCGCCAATCCAATTGGCTTAATGCCAAAAGCAGCTCCGGCTTCAAAAACTTTATTCCAAATCGCTTCAGCCTGGTCGTTTTTACAATAAATCTCAAATCCGCCCGAACCGGTATAACCAGTAGCAGAAATGATCACATGATCAAACCCGGCAAAATCAGCGACTTCAAAATGGTAATATTTAATGTTAGATAAATTCACCGATGTCAACGGTTGCATGGCTTCCACCGCTTTCGGGCCCTGAATAGCCAACAAAGAATAATCGTCAGATATATTTTTCATATCAACGCCAAGATCATTCAAAGACGAAATCCAATTCCAGTCTTTCTCAATATTCGAAGCATTTACAACCAACAAATATTGCTCTTCTTTCATTTTATAAATGATCAAATCATCCACAATGCCGCTATCGTGGTTCGGCAAACAAGAATATTGCGCCCTTCCAACAGTCAAAACCGAAGCGTCATTCGAAGTCACTTTCTGAAGCAAAGCCAATGCATTTGGGCCACTGAGTAAAAATTCACCCATATGCGACACATCAAAAACGCCCACGCCATTGCGTACCGTCTCATGCTCGGCATTCACGCCTTCATAAGTAATCGGCATATTGTATCCGGCAAAAGGCAGCATTTTTGCGCCAAGGTTTTCGTGAATTTGCGTCAGTGCAGTATTTTTCATTATTCGTAGAGATTAAATTTAAAGTCGCTAATTTATTCAAAATTTACCAAATTTGATAGCGATTTAATGCAAATTATATTTGTTTTCAGGAGCTGATTCCTGCTGTCCGCTATATCTTTTACGGCTCCGCTGCGCTACGCCGCAAAAGGATACCGCTTCTATCAGGGCTAGGGCTTTTGGGAAACGATTAACTTTTCATCCCAAATGAAATTCCTAACTTTAAAAATCGTTTAAAAAAATCACTTCGATGCAAAAAATCACCAAACTCGCGATACAGAAAATTCTCAAAAAAACCGATTCCAAAACCCATAAAGGCCAGCAAGGCCACGCATTGTTAATCGGCGGAAGCTACGGGAAAATCGGTTCCGTTACATTGGCCTCAAAAGCTGCGTTGTTTTCCGGTTGCGGACTCGTTACTGCTTTCATTCCCGAATGCGGCTACGAAATCCTGCAAACCGCCATTCCCGAAGTCATGGTGATTACCGACAAAGAAAAAAAACATGTATCCGATATCACATTCGAAATCATCCCGCAAGCCATCGGCATCGGACCGGGAATCGGGCAGGAGCAAGCCGTTCAAAATGCGCTGTTTCATTTTCTCCAAACGGTCAAAGCGCCTTTAGTCGTCGATGCCGATGCTTTGAATATTTTGTCCGAACATAAAGAATGGCTGTCGTTGCTTCCAAAAAACACCATATTGACACCACATCCCAAAGAACTCGAACGCTTAATCGGTCATTTTGAAACGCCCGAAGAAACCATCGAAAAAGCCATCGAATTTTCATTGGAACACAAAGTCATTATTGTTATGAAAGGTGCGCCAACCCAAATCATCGACGGCGAAAACGGCTATCAAAACACCACAGGAAATGCCGCGCTCGCTACAGCCGGAACCGGCGATGTCTTAACCGGAATCATCACCGGCTTATTGGCGCAATCCTACGAACCCATTCAAGCTGCAATGCTCGGCGTGTATCTTCACGGCTTAACCGCCGATCTCGCTTTGCCCAAAACGGGAACGCAGTCGTTCATCGCCTCAGATATTATTAAAAATTTAGGAAAAGCGTATTTATCTTTGGAGAAGTAGCTTTTATATTTGCATTTTTTGCACGAATATAGCACGAATCGATTTGTGAAAATTCGTGCAATTGCTTCAGCTATTCGCTTTGCTCGGGTCGTAGCAAAAAAAAATCAAAACCAGAACTTTCTTATTGTAAGTTTGTAAAGCAGCAATGCAAAATACCATCAGATGGAAAAACCACGACTCAGGACCATAAACGTCACACGTTACATCATGCCACTTCGCGAAGGCGGTTCATTACCTGCATTGGCAGAAGCCGACGACGATTTTAAATATGTGCTTAAATTTCGTGGCGCCGGTCATGGCGTAAAAGCACTGATTGCAGAACTCATTGGCGGTGAAATTGCCCGAACACTTGGACTTCCGGTTCCGGAACTCGTGTTTGCGAATCTCGATGAAGCATTCGGCCGTACCGAAGCCGACGAAGAAATCCAGGATTTATTAAAAGGCAGCCGGGGTTTGAATCTGGCATTACATTTTTTATCCGGCGCAATCAATTTCGATCCCGTAGTGACCGATGTGGAAGCAAAACTCGCTTCGCAAATTGTCTGGCTCGATGCTTTTATTACGAATGTCGACCGCACATTTAAAAACACCAATATGTTGATTTGGCATAAAGAGTTGTGGCTGATTGATCACGGCGCCTGTTTGTATTTTCACCATTCGTTTACGAATTGGGAAAGCCATGCAATGAGTCCGTTTGCATTGATCAAAGACCATGTATTGTTACCAAAAGCGGCTTTGATTGAAGAAGTCGGTACGGCATTTAAATCAATACTGACAGAAGAAAAACTACATGAAATAGTCAACTTAATTCCTGATGATTGGTTGCATTGGGAAGAAACTGAAGAAACACCCGAAGAATTGAGAGACATTTACTTTAAATTCCTCAAAACCCGACTCAAAAATTCTGAAATTTTTATAAAAGAAGCACAAAATGCAAGAGCCACATTTATATGAATATTCCGTAATACGGGTTGTGCCAAGAGTTGACCGCGAAGAATTCCTGAATGTCGGCATCATCCTCTTTTGCAAAAGAGCCAAAATGATCAGGATGCGTTTTCATCTTAATAAAGAAAAACTGGCGCTATTTGCTTCAGATCTTGATGTCGATCAATTGCGTTTAAATCTGATGGCGTTTGAAAAAATCAGTCTCGGAATCAAAGAAGGCGGCCCGATTGCGCAATTTGATGTTCCGGAACGTTTCCGCTGGTTGACAGCCATTCGCAGTTCCGTAATCCAAACGTCAAGACCGCATCCCGGTTTGTGCCAGGATGTTAATCAAACGTTTGATCGCTTGTTTGCCGATCTGGTTTTGTAATTAGGCTTTTAAAAAAGCTTTGAGTTCTTCATAAGTTTTGATTTTAGTGCTGATTTTCTCTTTATCCAAAACGCTTTCGATTTGATACGGAATGGACAACTTGATGTTTAATGTTTCTTCGACAATATCCGAAAATTTGATCGGATGTGCGGTTTCTAAGAAAAATCCAATCGCTTCCGGATGGTTTTGTAGCTCTTTCTTCAAACCCAAATAACCAACGGCGCCGTGTGGTTCGGCAATGTAACTGTTGTGGTCGTACATGTTTTTTAAAGCGACTTTCGTTTGTTCGTCATCAAATGAATAGGAAGAAAAATCTTTTTCAAATTTTGCTAAATCGTCATCATACATTTCCTGGATCCGGATAAAATTGCTTGGATTTCCAACATCCATAGCATTAGAAATCGTTGCTTTTGACGGTTTTGGATCATATTTGCCACTTTCCAAAAATTTTGGAACCGTATCATTAACATTCGTTGAAGCTACGAAATGTGCTATCGGCAAGCCCAATTTCTTAGCTAAAATCCCAGCGCAAATGTTTCCGAAATTGCCACTTGGACAAGAAACTACTAAAGGTTTGTTGTGTTTTTTTAACTGTTTATATGCAAAGAAAAAATAAAACATCTGTGGCAGCCAACGTGCAATATTTATTGAATTGGCAGAAGTTAAATTTTTGAAATCCAAATCATTATCCAAAAAAGCTTTTTTCACCATATCCTGGCAATCATCAAAAACACCATCGACTTCGAGTGCGCGGATATTTTGTCCCAAAGTCGTTAACTGCCGTTCCTGAATGTCGCTCACTTTCCCTGATGGATATAAAATAACAACATCGACACCTTTTACGCCAAGAAAACCACTTGCAACCGCGCCGCCGGTATCACCCGAAGTTGCGACCAAAACCGTATTTTTCTGGTCTTTGTTTTGATTAAAATAGGCGAGGCAACGCGACATGAACCTTGCGCCGACATCTTTAAAAGCCATCGTCGGGCCGTGAAAAAGCTCTAATGAATAAATGTTTTCTTCAACTTCTGCCAATGGAAAATCGAAGCTTAAGGTTTCTTTGATGATTTGGCGAAGTTTATTTTCCGGGATTTCATTGCCTACAAACTGGCTAATGGCTTCAAAAGCAATATTTTCGTTGGATAAACTTTCGATATTTTCAAAAAATGAGACTGGAAGTGCTGTGATTTCTTTTGGAAAATACAATCCTTTATCTGGAGCCAATCCTTGTATAACGGCCGCTTCAAAAGAAACTTCGGGTGCGTTGCGGTTTAAACTGTAATATTTCATTTTATATTTTATTGTTCCTGACTGATGATTTTCATGCCGTTAGCATTGATTTTTGAGATGTGGATTTCGTATGGGAGATTCATTTCGTCATATACTTTACGCATTGCTAAAGCTACATTTTCTGCAGTTTCTTTTCCTTTGCTCAATGCAAAAATTGATGGCCCGGAACCTGAAATCCCTGCGCCCAAAGCACCGTTTCTGATTGCGGCGTATTTCACCTGATCGAATCCCGGAATTAAAACACTTCGCAAAGGTTCTACAATTTCATCATGTAGCGAACGCCCGATGAGATCATAATCTTGCGTATACAAACCGGCGATCAATCCGCCTACGTTTCCCCATTGTATAATAGCGCTTTTGAGTGTGATGTTTTGTTTTAAAACGGATCTGGCGTCCGAAGTTTTTAATTCAATTTGTGGATGAATTACCGTTGCGTAAAGTTCTGAAGGAGAATCGATTTTTATAATATCCAATGGGTCGTAACTACGCACTAATGTAAACCCGCCTAAAAGGGCAGGAGCAACATTGTCTGCATGAGCGCTTCCGCTGGCGAGTTTTTCACCTTGCATGGCAAAAGGAACCAGGTCCTTCAGTTCAAAGGGCCTGCCGAGCAATTCGTTAATTCCGAAAACGGCGCCGGCTGCACTGGCTGCAGAACTTCCGATGCCACTGCCGGCTTTGATGTGTTTGTGAATTTCGATATCAAAACCAAAGTCGGTTTCCCATTGGTTTAACATCGCTAAAGCGGCAACACCGGCTACATTTTTTTCGGTTTCCAATGGCAAATCGGCACCAGTAATTTTTGTAATGCGAACGCCTTTTTGATCTGATTTCCGAATGGTCATTTCATCGCCAACATTGTCGAGACAAAGTCCCAAAACATCAAATCCGCAAGATAAATTTGCAATAGTCGCCGGTGTAAATATTTTTATTTTTTTCATTTTTTGAGTGGCACTATTTTAAACATTTCCGATGCGGATAACATCTGCAAAAATTCCTGAAGCAGTAACAGCAGCTCCGGCTCCGGCTCCTTTGATCAATAACGGCTGGTCTACGTAACGATCGGTATAAAACAAAACGATATTGTCTTTTCCTTCGAGGTTGTAGAAAGGATGTGATGGTTCAATGAATTGCAATCCAACGCTGGCTTTGCCGTTTTCGAATTGGGCGACATATTTCAGGCGGCAATTTTTGGTAAGGGCATCTTTGTACAAATCATTAAAATGCGATTCATGTTTTTTTAGGGAGTCGAAAAATTCAGGAACCGATTTAGTGTCAAGACATTCTTTTGGAAGAAACGATTCGTTATCGATATCTTCAATTTCCATTTCATAACCACTTTCGCGTATGAGAATCAGGATTTTACGGGCAACATCTATACCGCTTAAATCGATTTTTGGATCAGGTTCTGTAAATCCTTGTACGCCAGCTTCTTTTACAATATCATGAAAATTGTGATTTTGATCGAAATTGTTGAAAATAAAATTCAGGCTTCCTGATAAAACCGCTTGAATTTTATGCACTTTATCACCAGAAGCAATCATGTGTTTTAAGGTATCGATAATCGGTAAACCGGCACCGACATTCGTTTCAAACAAAAAAGGCGCGTTGAATTTTCGGGACAGGTTTTTCAAATGGCTGTAATTTTCATATGCCGAAGCACACGCAATTTTATTACAGGTTACGACCGCAATATTTTCCTCTAAATACTGATCGTAAGTTTGCGACACTTCTTCATTGGCAGTAATGTCAACAAAAATACTATTGCGCATATTGAGTTCCTTGACTCTTGAAATGAAAGTAGTTTTGTCTGCAGTTTCTCCATTTTCGAGCAGTTCTTTCCAATCTTTCAGAGACATTCCGTCTTCATCAAAATGCATTTTCCTTGAATTTGAAACGGCAATGACCCGCAGGTTGATCTTGCGGTTCTCCTTTAAAAATTTCTTTTGCTGGTGAATTTGGTCGATAAACCTTTCGCCTACATTCCCAACACCCATGACAAATAAATTCAATTGCTTGGTATTGTCTTCAAAGAAACGTTCGTGTAGCGTATTTAGTGCTTTTTTGACATCACGTTCATTTATTACAACGGAAATATTTCGTTCCGATGCGCCTTGGGCAATTGCCCGGATGTTGACGTTATTTTTTCCCAAAGTGCTGAACATTTTTCCGCTCAAACCTTGATGATTCTTCATGCTTTCGCCCACTAGCGCTACAATGCAAAGATTTTTTTCAACAATACACGGATTGATTTTGCTTTGTGAAATTTCAATTTCAAAAGCTTTGTCAATTGCGATTTTTGCCTTTTCAGCGTCATTATTTTGAATTCCGATGCAAATCGTATGTTCTGAAGAAGCCTGAGTAATAAAAATCACATTGATATTTTCATTCGATAAAGTCCCGAACAAGCGCTTTGACGAACCAGAAACGCCAATGATTCCAGAACCTTCAAGTGTAATCAATGTAATGTTGTCAATATGGCTGATGCCTTTAACCGGATTTTCGCTTTCTTTTGCGGTAGCAGAAATATAAGTTCCTTCAGCCTCCGGTTCAAAAGTGTTTTTGATGAGAATTGGAATATTTTTATTTAAAACCGGCTGAATCGTTGGCGGATACAACACTTTCGCACCAAAATGTGACAATTCCATAGCTTCCTGATAGGAGATGGTTTCAATAGGATGCGCCTGTTTCACAATTTTCGGATTTGCGGTATACATGCCGTTGACATCCGTCCAAATTTCTAATTGTTTTGTATTTAAAGCTGCCGCCACAATTGCTGCTGTATAATCTGAACCACCACGGCCCAAGGTTGTGTTGTGGCCATCAGAAGACGAAGCGATAAAACCAGGAATTACGGTAACGCTCGCATTGTGCGTATCAAAATGGTCGTGGATCAGCAAATTGGAATCGGCAAAATTAACGATGGCTTTTCCAAACTGATTGTTGGTTTTTATCAGTTCGCGACTGTCTTTATAAACTGCATCGGGAATGTGTTGTTTTAATGTTTCAGCGATGATGCAGGAAGATAATAATTCGCCAAAACCGATAATGGTATCAGAAGTCCTGTCAGATAATTCTCCCAATAAAAAACAACCGTCGAGTAAGGTTTCCAAATGGTTGATAATGCGTTTTACATGGCTCAACATGGCACTTTGATCATTTACAGGAATCAGTTCTTTAATTGCGAACAGGTGTTTTTTTTCAATTTCGCCAACAATATCTTTATAGGCTGCGTCTTTGCCCGCCGCTTTTTGTGAAGCCGAAAGCAATAAATCGGTTACGCCACTAAAAGCAGAAACAACTACAATCAGTCGGTCATTTTTTGCCTTGTCCGCAATAATATTTGCAGTTAGTTTGATATTTTCTGAGTTGGCCACTGAAGTTCCGCCAAATTTTAATACGTTCATTGTAATGGATTTTATGTTCTGAATGGAAATGGCTGTTTTGTTTTTCTTTCGAAAAAACACTTAACGGGATGATATGTACAAATGATTACCCCAACGGGGTTGTAGTAGTGCCTGGAGTGCCAACAGTAAACACCGCCGAAGTAGCGGCAGTCATGGAGAATTGATATGTAGTGTTTTTGTTGGACATGTGATTTTTCAAATGTACCTTTTTTTTTAAATAATAAATGGCGGTGTGAAATTTTTGCGGATAATTTAAAAACTTTTAAAATACTATTGCGAAAAAGAAGATATTAAATGCAAATGTATTGCGAATTGTCTAATCCTTAAAAATAGTCAATAAAAAAGCCCTTTATGTAAAGGGCTGATGTGGTTTAGATTTTCAATTTTGTCAGTAAAGTGACGAGCTGCGGGTCTGATGGCCTTGGTGCATCGGCGTTTACAATATTTCCGTCGGGGCCAACGAGGATAAATCTCGGAATCCCGTCAATCGCATAATCTTTAACAAATTGCGAATTCCAGTCGTTGTCCGCATACAATTGAATGCCACCGAGCTGTTTATCGGTTACCATTTTTTTCCATTTGTCGTAATCTTTTTTGGCGTCAATCGAAATGCTGACAAATTCAATATTTTTTCCATGAAATTCCTGTTCTACTTTTTGTAAGGAAGGAATTTCCTGACGGCAAGGTCCGCACCAGGTTGCCCAAACATCAATATAAACATATTTTCCTTTAAGGTTGTCAAGTGCTGTTTTTCCGCCTTTGTGGTTTTCATAATCAAATTTAGGCGATGGCGTACCGGCGCTTAAGGTTTTGACTTTGTTGAATTTTTCAGTGATTTCAGATTTGAATTTTTCATTTGTTGACAAAGCCATTAACTCATTGTATAACAAAGAGGCGTCAGGATTGCTGGCGTTGATTTCATAAGCAAGCGCTTGTGCCAGTCCGTTTTTGATGCTCTGGCTTTTGTATTTTTTTATTTCTATCAGCGACGGCTTAAACATGTATTGATCTTCCGGTTTGATCTGTTTTTCGATGTTTTCACTAAATTTTGCATTAACGAGTTGTTTGTATGCATTTGAAAATAAATAATCGTTTTCGTTGTCGAGATCCGTTTTAGAATCAAATACAGGGAAAGTTTCCGATGTTTTGAATCCTTCCAATTTAGCATAATGCTGATGATATGACGGATAATTGACCAGATAGACTTGTTCGAGATAATTGATGCTTTTGCCTTCAAGTGATTTAAACCCGTCGTTAGTAAATTTAGTCGTATTGTATTTTTGAAGCACGCTTGCTTTAATTTCTGCAATTTTTTTAAGGAAATCCGTTTCGCCTAAGACATAAAGCGCATCATTTGAAACAGTGTTCAGGATCTTTGCTTTTTCGGCTAAGTATTGATTTTCAATGCTTCCGCTTCCGGTGAATTTTAAAGTTTTAATGAAATCCTTATCATCTGCGGTTACATTGAGTTTGGCGTTTTTTCCGAGATAAAGTGAATTTCGGTTTTGCGATGTGCCGATAATGTAAGTTCCGATGTATTCAATAGGAAAGGTTTCGGTAAAACTCCCATCGGGTTTCAGGGCAATTTCTTTTACGAATGATTCACCGCGAATGGTGAGTTTGTTGTCTGTAGTGTTTGTAATTTTTCCGGAAACGGTGACTGTTTCCTTGGCTTCAACCAAGGTGGAAAAAGCAAAAAGGACGAGTAGGTAAATCAGTTTTCTCATGATAATTGTTTAGGTTGTTGCCCAAAAGTAACCAATATCTGCAAAGGTTAATATTATTTTAAATATTATTAACAAACCTTGCATATCAGTGATCATTGTCGGAATTTTGGAGCACCAATCAATAAAATAAATGGACAATTCACATTACATCAGTACCGATGTGCTTTCGCTGGAAGATCTTCAGGAAATCATCGGTCATCATAAAAAATTAGCGCTTTCTGAAGAAGCAACTGCCAATATTGAAAAATGCCGTGATTATCTCGATAAAAAAATGGAATCTCATGGCGAACCTATTTACGGCATCAATACCGGTTTCGGCTCTTTGTACAATATTAAAATATCAAACGAAAACTTATCGAAGTTGCAGGAAAACCTGGTTAAATCGCATGCTTGCGGAACCGGAGATGAAGTGCCGCTGTCGATTGTAAAAATGATGCTGTTGCTTAAAATTCAATCATTGAGTTACGGTTATTCGGGAGTACAATTGGTAACTGTTGAGCGGTTGATTGATTTTTACAACAATGATATTTTGCCTGTGATTTATACGCAAGGGTCGTTAGGTGCTTCAGGCGATTTGGCTCCGTTAGCACATTTGTCGTTGCCGTTATTGGGAGAAGGCGAGGTTTATTTTAATGGTAAAAAAATCCAATCCCAGGAAGTTTTAGACCATTTTGGATGGCAGCCGATTGTGCTTAAATCCAAAGAAGGACTGGCTTTGTTAAACGGAACGCAGTTTATGAGTGCTTATGGTGCGCATATTTTAATCAGGGCATGCAAATTTTCTTATTTAGCCGATTTAATCGGAACAATTTCACTCGAAGCTTTTGACGGACGCAAAGAGCCGTTTAATGAAATGATCCATTTGATCCGTCCGCATAAAGGACAGGTCGTTACTGCAAATCGCGTCAATGAATTCCTTGATGGCAGCCAGATTATCGACCAGAAAAAACAACACGTCCAGGATCCGTACTCTTTCCGTTGCATTCCACAGGTTCACGGCGCTTCGAAAGATGCGATCGATTATGTGAAGAAGACTTTTAAAACCGAGATCAATTCGGTTACCGATAATCCGAATGTATTTTTTGAGAGCGACCAAATCATTTCCGGTGGCAATTTCCACGGACAACCATTAGCGATTGCGTTGGATTTCCTGGCGATTGCATTGGCAGAACTCGGAAGCATTTCCGAAAGAAGAACCTATCAGTTGATTTCCGGTTTGCGCGGGCTTCCGGCATTTTTGGTCGACAATCCCGGATTGAACTCCGGTTTTATGATTCCGCAATATACCGCGGCCAGCATTGTAAGCCAGAATAAACAACTGGCAACACCGGCTAGTGTAGACAGTATCGTTTCCTCAAACGGACAGGAAGATCATGTGAGCATGGGTGCAAACGCTGCAACGAAAGCGTTAAAAGTCATGGAAAACCTGGAACGGATTTTAGCCATCGAGTTGATGAATGCATCTCAGGCCATGGAGTTCAGGCGTCCGTTGTTATCGAGTGATTTTATCGAAATGTTCCTGAAATCCTATCGCACCGAAGTGCCGTTTGTAAAAGAAGACCGCATTTTGCATTATGACATTCAGAATACATTGTTGTTTCTTGAAACGTTTCATATCGAAGAAGAGCTTTTGAGTTAAAGAGCAACCTCTACAAAATCTATATTTTATTTAAATTTAAAAGCCCTGAAACTTTCAGTGCTTTTCGTTTTGCTATTGGCAAATTTGTTCAAATAAACTGGCTATTTCGTCTGAATTGTAACTGTAATCAATTGTTGTTGTTGTGTAACCTCTGAGTTCTTCTTCAATGCCGTTAATGACCTGTAGTTTTGAGTATTGTACTTTTTTACAATTATTATTTGAAAAAGCTTTAAGAAAATTACCGGAAACGAAAAATTTCCCTTTCATAAAATTAGTACCACTGTCATAATTGGTGAAATAATAAATTTCCCGATATAACAATTCGCCGGAAATGTTATTTGTCAGTTTTTCCATTTTTATAAGATTTCCATTTTCTAAAGTGAAAATGCGATGTAAAATACCATCACGCTTTTCAATAATCCGATTGTTTGCATATTCGTAATTATAGGTATGTGTACCGATATTAAAATTAAATTTATTAAAATAGGTCGCTTTTTGATAGACAAGTTGTCCGTTCCTGATGACAAATTTTTTATCAAAAGGTTTCACATCCATATTTGAAGCATAATTCATCGATATGGTATCCTGATTGTAATTCACGAGATCTTCAACATCGCTTGAAAATCCCCAAACTGTATCAAATGCCGTATTTCCGGGAAGGTTTTTTAGGCCACCTGTAATTTTTGCAATTCTGTTTTCAGTATCGTAATCAAAAAAAATGCTGTCGGGAAAATTCGGATTGTAATTACTGCTTATTTCCACATCATCAACAATGAGACTTTTGGTTTGCATGCTTTTAATTTGGCAAGTTGTTGACGCAACTGAATTTGTCACATCATCATCAGAACAGGAGGAAAGTAAGGTTATTATGAAAAGGCATCGGATTATTTTTTTCATGTCGGTTTAAAATAGGATGCGAATATATAGATTTTTGAAAAGTAATTTGTAATTGTTAAATTACAATTGTGTGAGGTTTTTCCTGTTTCTCCGACGTTTATAATGTGTTTGTTTCAAATTTGAATCACCTGAAATGATGCTGATATTGCCATCCATTTCTAAAATCGCCAACTTTACATCGGTCAAATGCTCGATGCCGTGTTCGTGTGCGGCTTCTGTTAACTCATCATGAGTAATGCCTAATTTGCTTAAAATGACATAATCCGGTTTGCCATTGTGAATCAATATTTCCGGTTTGTCCTGCAATAAGGCATTGAGTGATTTGTATTTGAATAGCAATTTTTTGAGTAAAAAGTTCATTAAAAATAAAACTGCCGCCGCCGTCAATCCGCCCCAAAGGCTCGTATCGGTTCCAACCATCGCATTTTGTACCGAATTGCTGATCAGTAAAATCAAAATCACATCGGCAGTATTGAGCTGTGACAATTCTTTTTTGCCAAATACGCGTAAGGCGATGACCATAAAAAGGTAAACGGCAAGAGAACGAAGAATGATATCGAGGTATGGATTCATGTGTGCAATTAATAATTAATAATGTACACCCGAGGGTGAAAGCCGAACTGAACGAAGCTAATTAATAATTTACAAATGAAGCCTATATTTTAAACTTCAGGTTTTTTTCAATCGCTTTGATCATTTCTCCTGCGATGTCTTTATTTGTCGCGCCTTCGATGCCTTCCAGTCCAGGTGATGAATTTACTTCCAATAACAATGGTCCTTTTGAAGACCGGATGATATCGACACCGGCAACTTTTAAATCCATGGCTTTTGCAGCTTTGATGGCGATGCGTTTTTCTTCTGCCGTTGGCCTAATAACGGATGCCGTTCCGCCAAGGTGAATGTTTGCCCGAAATTCCCCCGGAAGTGCTTCTCGTTGGATCGCTGCAACAACTTTTCCATCAATTACAAAACAACGGATGTCTTTGCCGTTGGCTTCTTTGATGAATTCCTGTACGAGAATATTCGCATTCAAACTCTTAAACGCATTAATTACCGATTCTGCTGCTTTTTTGGTTTCTGCCAAAACGACACCTTTTCCTTGTGTGCCTTCGAGTAATTTTACAATCAGCGGTGAACCGCCAACCATTTTGATCAAATCATCCGTATCCAATGGCGAATTTGCAAATCCGGTCGTTGGAATATCTACACCGTGATTCAACAATAACTGAAGGGAATACAATTTATCACGTGATTGCGTAATGGCGGTTGATGAATTGAGGCAAAATACTTTCATTCCTTCAAATTGTCGTGTCAACGCGCAACCATAAAAGGTAATGCTTGGTCGGATCCTGGGAATAATCGCATCGAATTTATCCAGGATTTTACCGCCGCGGTAATGAATTTCGGGTTTGGTCGCATCGAGCTTCATGTAACATTCCTTGATGTTCAGGAATTCCATTTGATGGCCACGGATTTCGCCGGCTTCCATAATACGTTTGTTCGAATACAACTCGGGATTGCTCGCTAAAACGGCAATGCGTAAACCAGTTACCGATGTTTCCGAATTGCGGTAAATTTCTTTTAGTTTGTCTGTCGTCGGCTGATCTCCTAATAAATAACTCTGTTCCGGATCCACGAGAACACGGCCGCTCATCGCTTCACGGCCCAATAACATGCGGAATCCCATGGAATCGCGATTCGTCAAAGTCATTTCGATTTTCCAATTCGCATCGCCAATATCCAAGGTTGTTTGAATGACATAACGCTGTTCGCGAAAGCCACTCGAGCTTTTTACAATGCGTTTGTCGATTAGTGGTGCTTCGCAATGAATGACCGTTTTTAAATTGTTCTGGATTGGATTGATATCAAATTTGACCCAATTGGAACCATCTTTTACAAAAGGTGCAATGTTTATAGCATGTAGTGCTGATGTTTTTGCTCCCGAATCGACGCGTGCTTTGATTGTTGGAATTCCCAAATCTGGAAAAGAAAACCATTCTTCACTGCCCAGTATGACTTTATTTTGTGACATTCAATTTGTAGTATTTGCAACATCGAAAGTACTTATTTTTTGGTACGAATAGCGCGAATGGCTGTGAATTTTACACCTTGTTAACATTAAATATTTGTATGTGAAATCACAGTGCAGAAAAATTTAAAGCATTAAGTACATTAAGTTCCATTAAGACGCTCGCTAAATGGAACTTAATGTACTTAATGGTAAAAAATTCCGAAAAATGTATCAATAGTTATAAATAAAAAAACCTGCCACTTTTCAGGACAGGTTTTTAAAATATTTCAAAATCTACTTAGTTCGTAGGTTTTTCTTCTTTTTTGACACTTACCGTAAGTTCAGTAGCATTATCTTCAATATCCATATAGATTTCGTCACCGGAACCAATTTTAGAAGTAATGATCTCTTCTGCCAAAGCATCTTCGACATACTTCTGGATCGCTCTTTTTAACGGACGCGCACCAAACTGACGGTCAAATCCTTTATCTGCAATAAACGCTTTCGCCTTATCAGACAAGTTCAAAGTATAACCCAATTCATGGATTCTCGCATACAGTTTTTTAAGCTCAATTTCGATGATCAGATCGATATCGTGTTTTTCCAATGCATTGAAAACAATTACATCGTCAATTCTGTTTAAGAATTCAGGAGCAAAGGTTTTCTTCAACGCATTTTCGATGATTCCTTTCGAATTTTCATCAGCTTGTGCCGTTTTGGCAGCCGTTCCGAAACCAACACCCTGACCGAAGTCTTTGAGTTGTCTCGCACCAACGTTCGAAGTCATGATGATAATCGTATTTTTGAAATCGATTTTACGGCCTAAACTGTCCGTTAAAAATCCGTCATCCAAAACCTGAAGCATCATATTAAATACATCCGGATGCGCTTTTTCGATTTCATCCAATAAAACAACGCAATACGGTTTTCTACGGACTTTCTCGGTCAATTGCCCGCCTTCTTCATAACCAACGTATCCCGGAGGCGCACCGACCAATCTTGAAATCGCAAATTTTTCCATGTATTCACTCATATCGATACGGATCAACGCATCTTCTGAATCGAACAATTCTTTAGCCAAAACTTTAGCCAATTGGGTTTTACCAACACCGGTTTGTCCAAGGAAAATAAACGACCCAATCGGACGGTTCGGATCTTTTAATCCAGCACGGTTTCTTTGGATCGAACGTGCAATTTTCAAAACCGCTTCTTTTTGTCCAATGACTTTATTTTCAATAAGTTCAGGTAATTTTGCTAATTTATTGCTTTCAGTTTGAGCGATACGGTTTACCGGAATTCCGGTCATCATCGCAACAACATCGGCAACATTGTCTTCGGTCACTTCAATGCGGTTCGATTTGGAATCTTCTTCCCATTGTTCCTGAGCAATCGCGAGGTCTTTTTCAATGCGTTTTTCGTCATCTCTGAGTTTCGCAGCTTCTTCGTATTTCTGTTTTTTGACTACAGAATTTTTGAGTTCACGCACTTCTTCAAGTTGTCTTTCAAGATCAAGAATTTGTTTTGGAACTTCAATATTGGTAATGTGGACGCGTGAACCGGCTTCGTCCAAAGCATCAATCGCTTTGTCCGGAAGGAAACGCTCAGACATGTACCTGTTGGTCAACTTCACACAAGCTTCAATTGCTTCTTGCGTATACGTTACATTGTGGTGGTCTTCGTATTTGTTTTTGATGTTGTTCAGGATCGTAATTGTTTCTTCAACAGAAGTTGGTTCTACAATAATTTTCTGAAAACGTCTTTCTAAAGCACCATCTTTTTCAATATACTGTCGGTATTCGTCCAAAGTTGTCGCACCAATACATTGGATTTCACCTCTGGCTAAAGCCGGTTTAAACATATTTGAAGCATCGAGCGAACCTGTAGCGCCACCTGCACCAACGATCGTATGGATTTCATCAATAAACAAAATGATGTCGTCGTTTTTCTCCAATTCGTTCATCACGGCTTTCATGCGCTCTTCAAACTGTCCGCGGTATTTGGTTCCGGCTACTAAACTCGCCAAATCCAAAGTCACGACGCGCTTGTTGAACAAAATGCGAGACACTTTTTTCTGGATGATTCTCAAAGCCAAACCTTCAGCAATGGCAGATTTTCCCACTCCGGGTTCACCAATTAATAAAGGATTGTTTTTCTTGCGTCGGCTTAGGATTTGCGACACGCGTTCGATTTCCTTTTCGCGGCCTACGACCGGATCCAATTTGCCTTCTTCGGCCATTTCGGTCAAATCGCGTCCGAAATTATCCAAAACCGGAGTTTTCGATTTTTTGTTCGACTTGTTGGCTGGATTGTTAAAACTGCCTTCTTTCAGGCTGTCATCCTGTCCCGGATCGTCATTAAACGACTCGTTTTTCGGAAGATTTTCCATAAAATTCTCTTCGTTTGGCGTCATATTCAAATACTGTTCTTTAGCCGTGTCATAGTCGATTTTCAACTTGTTCAGCAGCTTGGTTGTAGGATCGTTTTCGTTTCTTAAAATGCACAATAATAAATGTGCCGTACTAATGGATGTGCTTTGGAAAACCTTAGCTTCCAGAAATGTGGTTTTTAGAGCGCGTTCCGCCTGGCGGGTGAGATGCAGGTTTTTCTTTTCGTTGCTCACTGTGACGTTAGGATTTGCCGGGCTCAGAATTTCCACTTTGCGTCTTAAATGTTCCAAATCGACTGACAGGTTGTTTAAGATGGTGATGGCTTTTCCGTTGCCGTCTCTCAAAATCCCAAGCATCAAGTGTTCCGTACCAATAAAGTCGTGGCCCAAACGCAGGGCTTCTTCTTTACTGTAAGTGATTACATCTTTGACTCTTGGTGAAAAATTATCATCCATATTTTATAATTGATAATGTAAAATTAATGTAGTTTGTACGGTATTGGCAAAAATCATTCCTCATTAATTGTGCTGTCAGGCTAATTGACAAAAAAATATTCATACTCTGCGTTAAAAAACTATTAACTTATTAAGGATGGAAAACGCTATTTTGTTAATAAATCCCGATAAATTTATCTTAAGGAACATACGTAAAAAGTTCCAGAAAGGTTATATTAGCAGGATTTTTTAATTAGAATAATTTTTAAACTAACTATATAATATGTCTGACGGAGAAAAGTTAATTCCTATTAACATAGAGGACGAAATGAAATCAGCTTACATCGATTATTCGATGTCAGTAATTGTGTCAAGGGCATTGCCCGATGTACGCGATGGTTTGAAACCCGTGCACAGAAGGGTACTTTACGGAATGTATGATTTAGGAGTTTTTTCAAACAGAGCACACAAGAAATCCGCGAGAATTGTCGGGGAAGTTTTAGGAAAGTACCACCCGCACGGCGATACCTCGGTTTATGACGCGATGGTTCGTATGGCGCAGGAGTGGAGTTTGCGTTATATGTTAATCGACGGTCAGGGTAACTTTGGATCGGTCGATGGCGACAGTCCTGCAGCGATGCGTTATACCGAAGCCAGGATGAAAAAAATGGCAGAGGACATTATGGCAGATATCGACAAAGAAACAGTCGATTTTAAACTGAATTTTGACGATACATTATATGAGCCAACGGTCATGCCAACGCGTGTGCCTACTTTATTAATTAACGGATCATCGGGAATTGCTGTTGGTATGGCTACCAATATGGCGCCGCACAACATTACCGAAGTCATTGACGGGACTTTAGCCTACATCGACAACAACGATATCGAAATCGATGAATTGATCACACATATTAAAGCACCAGATTTTCCAACAGGCGGTGTGATTTACGGTTACGAAGGTGTTCGCGAAGCATTTAAAACAGGACGTGGACGAATTGTCATGCGTGCCAAAGTGAATTTTGAAGAAGTAGACGGCCGCGAGTCGATCATTGTAACCGAAATTCCATACCAGGTCAACAAAGCTGAAATGATCAAAAAAACAGCCGACCTTGTCAACGATAAAAAAATCGAAGGCATTGCCAACATCCGCGATGAGTCGGATAGAAACGGAATGCGTATCGTATACATTTTAAAACGCGACGCGGTTCCGAATGTCGTATTGAATACCTTATATAAGTTTACGCAACTGCAGTCGTCTTTCAGTGTGAATAACATCGCATTGGTCAATGGCCGTCCGCAAATGTTAAACGTAAAAGACCTGATCCATTATTTCGTGGAGCACCGTCACGATGTAGTTGTTCGCCGTACGCAGTTTGAATTGCGCAAAGCGGAAGAACGCGCACACATTTTAGAAGGTTTGATCATCGCTTCTGACAATATCGATGAAGTTATCGCAATCATTCGTGGTTCGAAAAACACCGATGAAGCCCGCGAGAAATTGATGGAGCGTTTCAAATTGTCCGACATTCAGTCACGTGCGATTGTCGAAATGCGTCTGCGTCAGTTAACCGGACTAGAGCAGGACAAATTGCGTGCAGAATACGAAGAGATCATGAAACTCATCGACCATTTGAAAGCATTATTGGCCAGCAAAGAACTCAGAATGCAATTGATCAAAGACGAATTGATCGAAATCCGTGACAAATACGGAGACGAGCGCCGTTCGCAAATTGAATATTCAGGTGGCGATGTGAGTATCGAAGATTTGATTGCCGATGAAAACGTAGTCATTACGATTTCGCATGCGGGATACATCAAACGTACGCCGTTGTCTGAATACAAAACCCAAAACCGTGGTGGCGTAGGGCAGAAGAGCGCCGGAACCCGTGACGCCGATTTCCTCGAACACATGTACGTGGCGACAAACCACAACTACATGATGTTCTTTACGCAAAAAGGAAAATGTTTCTGGATGCGCGTTTACGAAATTCCGGAAGGCAGCAAAACCAGTAAAGGCCGTGCGATCCAAAACCTGATCAATATAGAAAACGACGACAAAGTCAAAGCGTTCATCTGTACAAAGGATTTAAAAAACGCCGATTACATCAATTCGCACAACGTGATCATGGTGACCAAAAAAGGTCAGGTGAAAAAAACATCATTGGAACAATATTCACGTCCGCGTGTCAATGGAGTTGCCGCGATCACCATCCGCGAAGACGACGAATTGTTAGAAGCCAAGTTAACGAATGGCGAAAGCCAGATTCTGGTTGCAGTAAAATCTGGAAAACTGGTTCGTTTTGAAGAAAGCAAAACGCGTCCGATGGGAAGGACTGCTTCGGGAGTGCGCGGAATTACCTTACAAGATGACAATGACGAAGTGATCGGAATGGTTTCAGTAAACGATATGAATAGCGAAATTTTGGTCGTAGCCGAAAACGGTTACGGAAAACGTTCGAGCCTTGACGAATACCGCGTAACGAACCGTGGTGGAAAAGGAGTGAAGACGCTGAACATCACTGAAAAAACAGGAAAACTGGTTTCTATCAACAACGTAACTGACGCCGATGATCTGATGATCATCAACAAATCCGGATTAACCATCAGAATGGCAGTTGAAGATTTACGCGTGATGGGAAGAGCGACGCAAGGGGTTCGTTTGATCAACATCAAAGGAAATGATTCTATTGCGGCGGTTACCAAAGTGATGAAAGAAGAAGCTGCAGAAGAACTTGAAGATGTAGTGGTTGATGAAAACGGGGAAGTAATTCCTGTCAGTGCCAATGCAGTAATAACGTCTTCTGATGACGAAATCGCAGATGCTGACGAAAATCTATCAGAAGATGGTGCCGACGAAACAAACGAAGAAGACACGACAGAAGATTAATATTAATTAAACACACTAACATGAAAAATAAATTTGTCATACTGACATCGGCTTTGCTGATCTCTGCGGCAGGTTTTGCCCAGAAAGACCAAATCAAAGCTGCTGAAAAAGCGTTAAAAGGCGGAAACGCAGCTGAGGCTGTAAATCAACTCAAGCAGGCTGAAGGTGTTATTGCCAATGCCACGCCTGCGGAAAAGGCACAATACAATTTCATCAAAGGCAATGCCTTAAAAGATCTTGCCAACAAGAAAATTGAAACTTCAAAAAATCTTTCCGGCGCTGCAAAAGCGTATCAGGAAGTTCTTGAAACTGAAAAAGCAGCTGGTAAATCCAAATACAGCGAAGATGCTAAAACCGCCATCGCGGAGATTAAAAACCAACTCGTGACTTCAGCGATTGAAGAAGGCAAGAAAAACAACAATAAAGGCGCATCTGAATTGTTACGCCAGGTTTATGATCTTGATAAAACAGATGTTGAGAAATTATATTTTTCGGCCAGTTATGCAGTAAATGCACAGGATTTTGATACGGCACTCGCTTATTATGATGAGCTTAAAAAATTAAATTATACTGGCGAAGGAACTTCATATTATGCTAAAAATGTCTTGTCTGATGAGGAAGAGTTTTTTGGAAATACCGCCGCTTCAAAAGCAGATCGCGACAATAAAGTCAGATTAAAACTGTATACGACGCCAAGAGATGAAAAAGTGCCTTCACGTAAAGGTGAAATCTATAAAAATATCGCCTTAATCCTGATCCAGAAAGGAAAAACCAACGAAGCCAAGGAAGCAATCGCGCAGGCCAGGACAGAGAATCCTGACGATAATTCACTAATGATGGCAGAAGCGGACATCTATCTTAAACTGGAAGATTATGTAACTTATAAAAAACTCATCGACCAGGTTTTGCTGAAAAATCCTAACGATGCTGATTTGTTGTACAATTTGGGCGTAATTTCTTCCAAAACAGATCCTGCTGCCGCTGAAAGTTATTATAAAAAAGCCATCGCGATCAAGCCAAATTATACGAACGCATACCTAAACCTGGCGATCTTAAAATTAGACGGGGAGAAAAAACTCATCGACGAAATGAACAAGCTCGGAACCTCAGAGAAAGACAATAAACGTTACGAAGTCCTTAAAAAACAAAGAAACGACTTGTTTACATCTGCGATTCCATACCTTGAAAAAGCATTCGAACTCGATCCGAAAAATGAAGATGTCGGAACCACTTTAATGAATGTTTACGGCGCTTTGGAAATGAGCGACAAGAAAAAAGCCTTAAAGGCTAAACTGGGTAAATAATAACCCAACAAGCAATAAAAAAACCCGAACGTGAATTCGGGTTTTTTTTATATAATTTTTTTAATGACTCTGAGTTTATGCGTATGCCTGTTGGCTTCCGCATTGTAAATTCCCAAATGATCCAATCGGTCAATACGTATTTTTCCACTGCCGTGAATGATGTAATTGTCATCCATAATAATCCCGACATGGATGATTTTGCCTTCTTCATTGTCGAAAAACGCCAAATCGCCCGGTTCGCTTTCTTCAATAAAACTCAGCGCTTCACCTTGTGTGGCTTGCTGTGATGCATCACGCAGTAAATGATAGCCGTTTAGCTTGTAAACCATTTGCGTAAATCCCGAACAATCAATGCCAAAAGGCGTTTTTCCGCCCCACAAATACGGCGCATTCAAATACATAAAAGCGGTATTGATGAGGTTGGATTTCGATTTTGTCCCGGTGATTTTCATACCTTCAAAACCAAAATTGTCTGTGTTGATGTCGCTATGATCTAAAAAAGACAACGACGCACCCAATGGAACAGGCATCAGCAAATTGCCTGGCGCCATCACATATTCCACTAAATCAGAATTCAGCACAATCGCATCTTCGGAAAGCTGTTGGTATTGCAGCCCCGAAATTACGCGAAACTGTTTCGTATCAATCCAGCCTTCATAACCGTCATATTGCAGCCTGATCCGCGTCCACTGTTTTTGCTGTTCCAAAACTTCAAAATGCTCACCAAACAACACCTGCGAAACAATCTCGCTACGGTCGCTGGCTTCCGCCCGCAAAGGAATAATGGCCAAATTACAAATCCCGAACATCAAGTCTTTTTTAATTTTGAAAATGTTGAACCCTAAATGCAAGCGTAAAATAAAATCATTCCGCATTTAAGATTCAACATTTGTATTATTTTTAAGGAGCTCAGTCCTGCTGTCCGCTGTATCTTACGCTACGCTGCGCTTCGCAAAAGGATGCCGCTTCCATCAGGGCTAAAAACTACTCCGTAATCAATTACATTCTTTCAAGCACAATCGCCGAAGCACCGCCGCCGCCGTTGCAAATCGCAGCTGCTCCGGTTTTGGCATTGTTCTGTTCCAAAACATTCAATAAAGTTACAATAATCCGCGCCCCGGAAGCACCCAGTGGATGTCCCAAAGAAACTGCGCCACCATTAACGTTTACTTTATTATTATCCAATCCTAAAATTTGCGCATTCGCCAAACCAACAACCGAAAAAGCTTCATTAAATTCGAAGAAATCAACGTCTTTTACAGTCATACCAACTTTCTCCAAAGCTTTTGGCAATGCTTTCGCCGGAGTCGTCGTAAACCATTTTGGTTCCTGAGCCGCATCAGCATAACTTTTAATATACGCTAACGGTTTCAAACCCAAAGCTTGCGCTTTTTCCTCGCTCATTAAAACAAGTGCCGCAGCGCCATCATTAATGGTAGAAGCATTTGCCGCCGTCACGGTTCCGTCTTTTGTAAAAGCAGGGTTCAGTGTTGGGATCTTGTCTAGTTTTACATTAGAATATTCTTCATCTTTAGTTACCATAATCGGATCGCCTTTTCTCTGTGGCACCGCAACCGGAACGATTTCGTTGTCAAATTTTCCGGCATCCCAGGCTTTCGCCGAGCGGTCATAAGACTGAATAGCAAATTTATCCTGGTCTTCTCTGGTAATATTGTATTCGGTCGCACAGGCATCAGCACAAACTCCCATCGCGTTGTTGTCATAAGCGTCAGACAAACCGTCACGCTGCATGCCGTCAAGCATAGATGCCGGCCCAAATTTATAACCGTTTCTCAAGTGCACATAATGTGGAATCAGGCTCATGTTTTCCATACCGCCCGCAACGACAATCTCAGCATCGCCGGCCATAATCGCCTGTGCGCCCTGCATTACGGCTTTCATTCCGGAAGCGCAAACTTTATTTATTGTAGTTGCTACAACCGTATTGGGCAAACCTGCAAATAAGGCAGCCTGACGGGCAGGAGCCTGGCCAACACCGGCCTGAACTACATTTCCCATCAAAACTTCATCGACCAACGCCGGATCTAAATTGATTTTTTCTAATGCGCCTTTAATTGCTGCAGCGCCCAATTTTGGAGCCGGTACTGTTGATAAAGCACCCATAAAGCTTCCGATTGGCGTCCTCACAGCCGACACGATAACCACTTTTTTACTCATGATATTGTTCCTTTTATTAATTCCGCTGCGTGCTTGATAATGGCATAACGCCTCGGTTGTTTGTTTTGCCTGCGAATTTAACCAATTTAAAACGATTGCGAAACTCCTTTTGGATTTTATTCGGAAATCATCAGGGATTTTTACGAAATGCATAAAAATTAAAACTGATAAGGTTTTATCAACTTTTTCCTGCTTACCTTTATGTCAGTATGAGAATCGAAAATGAAATTTCACAAGATTCCTGAAAAACAATTTTAAAAAAAATGCAGTGATTCCTAGATGTATGATAGCATATTAATCGTTGCCATTTCGAAAGAACGTGGTTTTAAAATATACTCTTTAAAGAAGAGGGATTTTGATTAGGACATTGCCGGGCGAAAAATAAATGTATTGATCAGGCTGTCCTATAATTCTTTTTTACTGGAACTTGATCAGGTTATAATTTAACAACATCAAAAAGAATTTCTTAGACTATCATTACTCGAAAAATTTTGTGTGGATTTTTTTTAAAAAAATATTTTCACACAAAAAATGTGTGGATTTTTTAAAAATGAAAAAAGCCACACACTTTTTTTTTATTTTATTAAACTTTTTAGTAAGATGAACAAAGTTCTTTTTATAAACCAGGAATGATAAAAAGTCATAAATATTGATCAGACCCAATTATTCCACGACAAATCAATGCAATCAAAGGATAAAGGGGTAAAAGAATCATTTTCGCACCCTTCAATAATAAATAAACTTAAAAATGAAATTTAGTATTCGATTGACTATGAGCGCCTTTTTATAAAAGTTCAAAAAAACTATAAAAAAAAGTATCATTTTGTTGTGAAATTTAGAATGAAAACTTACATTTGCAACCGCTTAAAAGATATACGTTCATTGAGCTTGGAGAGTTGCCTGAGAGGCCGAAAGGACATGTTTGCTAAACATGCGTATGGGAAACTGTACCAAGGGTTCGAATCCCTTACTCTCCGCTTTTTTGCTCTCGGGGTGTAGCGTAGCCCGGTTATCGCGCCTGCTTTGGGAGCAGGAGGCCGCAGGTTCGAATCCTGCCACCCCGACCAAACAAACTTTTACCATTTAAGTTTTAAAAGAAAAATGGGTGCGTAGCTCAGCTGGATAGAGCACCTGCCTTCTAAGCAGGCGGTCATAGGTTCGAATCCTATCGCGCTCACAGAAACCTTTCCTTTACCGGAAAGGTTTTTTTGTTTAAATTAGTTTCTCTTTTAATGAACTACTATGAAAAGAAGTTTTTTTTTATTTGTATTGATGTTTTCTGTTGTAACATTGGCATTTTCTCAGGAAACACTACAGGAAAATGAAATTGCCGATACGACATTCGTCAACCTCAAAGACTATAGTAAAGATTTTGTCTACGACATGAAATATGCCACCGAAGAAAATTTCCTGAAAGCAAAAGTCTATGATTGTGCCGAATGTTACCTGCGCTACAAAACCGTCCAGGCTTTACTGGAAGCGAATGACAGGTTTATGAAAAAAGGCTATAAGATCAAAATTTTCGATTGTTACCGGCCACTTGACATCCAAAAAAAAATGTTTGCGATCGTCCCGAATCCTATTTATGTTGCGGATCCTAAAAAAGGGTCAATACACAACCGCGGCGGCGCTGTAGACATTACTCTGGTTGATGCTGCGGGAACAGCATTAGACATGGGAACCGATTTTGATTTCTTCGGGCCGGAAGCCGCCCACGATTTTGAAAATCTGACCGATATCCAAAAAGAAAACCGCCGTTTATTGAAAAAAACAATGCAACGCAGCGGTTTCCGAATTTTTGAAAGTGAATGGTGGCATTACAATTTGAAGAATGCTTCCAGAAACAAGCTTTCAAATTTTAAATGGAATTGCAATTAATTGTTCTCTTCGATGCAATGAAAATAATTAACGAAGTAATTTTCAGGATCATAATACAAACCGTCAAGTTCTGATTTGAATGTTTTTTTGATGATATAATCTACGGTTTCTGTACCGTATTTGATGCGCATCAGCGAAATCGGGGACGTTTCGAGGTATTGGTAATCTTCTTTACGAAACATAAAATTCCCGGTCATAATGCGATTGTTCATGCCTTTGTCGTCGCGAACCATATTGCCGCAAACATTTTGATCGACGTGGATCAAGGTTACAATTCGCCCGTTTGTGAGCTGGAAATAAATTTTAGAGTTGCGATCCATACATTTCGCTTTGATAAAATCAAAACTTTTTTCGATAAACTGAACGCTTAATGTAGGCGTTCCATCAACAATTACAATAGAATTGAAGATGTATGACGCGTTTCCGGCAAAATTCTTTTCATAAACCAAATAGTCTTTAGTGGATTTATAAGTACCAATAGAATCGGTGACATTGGTGCTGAAATCACAAGGTTTTTGTGCAAATGATAAAAAAGTGGCCAACAAAAAGGGCAGTAGTAGAAATCGTTTCATGCGTATCAAATTTTGCTGCAAATTAAAACTATTTTATTGTTATTAACGTCGGTTGTAAAAAAACAATAGTCATTTCCGCCATCTTTAATTTTCCATTTTTTCCTGATGGTTTCCACGGCATCGGGAAAATTCCGGGTCGTGATATTGGCTTTTGTGTTTTCGAGTGTGTGTTTCATTTCGGTTTTGGAATACGGAATCGACTGTTTAATTTCAAACGTTCGTCCGGGAAAATCGATTTTATTTTCTGAAGTATATAAATGAGAATGCTGGTGAAGTTTGTCTATGTTGTATGCATCGGCAATCGCATCAAATCCGCCCGATTTCATAATGGCGCTGTTGGGTTCGTACAGGTATTTTTTTGGCAATCCGAAATTTGGATTCACAACATCATCCATAACGAAATCAAATTTTTCGGGTCCGGATTTTAAGATATTCACTGTTTCAATAGTAACGGATCGGGAATACTCTTTTGAAAGTTCCCACAGCAATTCCTTGACCTCGTTTTCTACGGCAACAATATGGATTTTCTTTACATTTTTAAGTTCAGACAAACCGGCAGCAAGATCTAAAATCGGAGCTGTTTTGATCAGGATATTATTCGAAAAACCAAAATAAAAATCGAGTAATTCCGGAACATTCGGCAAACAATCCTTCAGCAGAAACACTTTTCCTTTGGCGTCATTGCGCCGTGATGGATCGATGTAGATCCAATCAAAATGATCATTTGTGGCTTTCAAAAAATCTGAACTGTCGCCGGCAAAACAGGAAATGTTTGAAACCCCGAGTTTTTCAAAATTAAAAGCGACGATTTCCGACAATGCTTCGTTGATTTCGCAATGAAAAACCATTTTCATTTTCTTGGCAAAATAATAATCGTCAACACCAAAACCGCCGGTCAGATCGACCAGTTTATCTCCGGAAACGAGTTGGTATTTGTATAAAGCCGCTTTTTCAGAAGACGTTTGTTCAATCGAAATTTTCGATGGATAAATGATTTCAGTCGTTTCAAACCAAGTCGGCAATTTGTCTTTTGCTTTGGATTTTGCGGCAATTTGATTCAGAATTATCGGCCACTCGATTTCGGGAAACGGATTTTTCTGTAAAGCCAATTTTGAAATATCGGTTCCGATGTTGGCAGTTATAAACTCCTGAATTTCGGGTTTTAAAACACAATCAGTCAAACCTAAATGTCTTTGGTTAACAGTCGGATGATCTGGTTTTCCGGGAAGAATTCCTTTCCGACCACTTTTAAAATCGTATACAAAGGCACGGCGATGATCATTCCGAGGATGCCAAATAAAAATCCGGCAATTAAAATAACCAGGAATATTTCAAGCGGATGCGATTTAACGCTGTTTGAAAAAATCAACGGGGAAGAAAGGTTGTTGTCGATCACCTGAACAATCCAGAATCCGATCATGACATAGATCGTTGTGGGTAAAATTTCACTTTGGAAATCACTGCCCAAATTGCTCAACATCGTTAAAACTGCCGCCATCACAGAGCCGATCAACGGACCGATGTACGGAATGATGTTTAAAACAGCACATAAAAACGCAATGACAAAAGCATTTGGCACACCAAAAATCAGCAGTACAACCAGATACAAGATGAAAATGATGAACAATTGCAGCAACAACCCGATAAAATAACGGCTTAACAACAGGTTGATTTTTTGAAGGGAATTCAGGATTTTTTCCTCGTGTGCATCCGGAATTATTTTTTTAAAACCGTTGATAAACATCTTGGTGTCTTTCAGGAAGAAAAAAGTAATAAACAATACTGAAGCCAGTCCGATTCCGAAACTGCTGAGCGTGGCTAAAATCGCATTCAGGAAATTCGGGATAAAATTAAAATTGAGTTTAGATGTTAAATTGGCTTTCATCAGCTGGGATCCATCGATGTTGTGCTGTTCGAGAAAAATCGTGATTTGGGTAACGAGTTGGGTAATGTCTTTTTCAATTTCGCCGACATTCAGCAACGCCAGATTTTGTCCCTGGTTCACAATCAGCGGCACAGACATCATAATGAATCCGGCAATGATCGATATGAAAATGAGTAAAGTTGTTATGACCGCAAAAATGTTATTGAATTTTAAGCGTCTTTTAAAAAACGCCATCATGGGGTTTCCAATCAGTGTCAGTATCATTGCGACTAAAAGATAAATGAGTACCGACTGGATTTGCCACAAAAAATACAATCCGATAAAAACTGCGGCTAAAACGCCAATGGCTCTCAGGATACCGTTTGCAATTGTTTTTGAGGTCACCATAATTTAATTGTTAAAAATGTAATTGATAATGTTCGCACCCATTTTTAAAGACTTTTGCCGTACTTCAACCGGATCGTTATTGACTTCGGGATCTTCCCAGCCGTCGCCGAGATCGGTTTCAAAAGTGTACAGCAAAACCAGTCTTCCGGCCGAAAAAATACCAAAAGCCTGAGGACGTTTTCCGTCATGTTCATGAATTTTCGGAATTCCGGCAGGAAAGGCATAAGGCTTTTGAAAAATGGCATGGTTAGCCGGGATTTCTGTCAAATCGTTATTTGGAAAGATTTTTTTGATTTCCTTTCGGATAAACTGATCCATACCGTAATTGTCGTCGATGTGCAAAAACCCGCCGGAGTTCAGGTATTTTCTGAGATTCATTACATCATTGTCATTAAAAACAACATTTCCATGTCCGGTCATGTGTACAAACGGATAGGAGAATAAATCCGGGTTTCCGGGTTCGACCGTTGCAGGTTTGGCTTTTATCCGTGTACTGATATTCTGGTTGCAGAATTTGATCAGGTTGGGCAACGAAGTCGGATTAGCATACCAATCGCCGCCACCGCCATATTTTAAAAGCGCAATTTCCTGTGCAAAACAGCACGAAGAAATCAATAAAAACAAGACGGTCAGCTTTTTCATGATTGGTATTCGATATTAATTTTTAACTATTTTAACGGTCGTATTGTTATTTCCGGAAGCAATTTTTGCAAAATAAACGCCGTTCGCCAGATAGGAAACATCTAATTTCAATTCTTTGTCAGTGGCATTTTGTGTTTTTACCAATTGCCCAAAAGCATTGTAAATTTCAATACGACTTAAATTTTCTGAATAAGAAACTGTTATCAGTCCGTTTGCCGGGTTTGGATAAACCGTCAGTTTGCTTTTGTTGAAACTGCTGTTTGCCAAAGCAAAATGTACGGTAACCGCCAATCTTTGCGCTAATGCTTGTTTGGTCTCGCAGGAGTTTGAATTGGCATTTTCAGCATAATACGTAACGCCGTCCTGCAGCAAAGTTGTTGCCGGCAATAAATTTCCACCGGTTTCAGCATCATACCAAATGATATTTGTACCTGTAACTTCAAGATCGTTCAATGTTTGTCCGGGAGTAAAATATTGGTTGGCGTCTCCGGTTGGGATCGCAGCATCTTGTACTGTAATTTGGAATTGTTTCACGGCACTGCATCCAGAGCCAAACAAGCTTCGGATGTTCATGTAAATGGTTTGGCCTGCCGGACTAAACACAAAATTTGCCGGAGTAACGATACGATTGGAATACTGGTCGTTGACCGCATCTGCCAGGGTGATATAATAAGTAATAGTAAAATCTTCAACTGCCTCATTGGCAGCGACTGCAGTACTATTTACGGCCAGGTTGACGGTTTGTTGGTCTCCGCATACAAATAAATTGTTTGGTTCACCCACAATTAGCTGTCCTACAGTAACAGAATGATTGTTCGTTGCAGTTAAAATAGAGCCGTCAGCTGTGGTATAAGTGGTCTTTAATTCATAATTTGTAATTTGTTGGGTTGGGCAAACAGAAATTTGTTCTCCAGACCCAATCTCAACTCCACCTTGGCTCCACGTTTGGAAAGCCGGAACTTCCACTCCGCCAGGTAAAAACAACCAACTTTCATTTTGTGCGGTCCAGGCACCGGTGTTTCTTCCAGGTGGCACTGAAAATTTCGTAGCATTCGAATTTTGAATTCCGATCAATCCGGCACCCTCACTCCAAGCGATACTTGGTACTCTTTTTAATACATTGACTTCTATGATGTTTGTTGTTTCATGTAAAACAATTTGAGAAGTTTGTAATCCTGTAGCCGGGGCGGATGGAGCAGGGAACATGGGCATTTCGTAAACATTATAAACAAAAACCCTGTTTGGAGCTGCGTTTATACCAGTATCCAGGATATAATAATTGATGCTGCTGATTTGAGTGCGTTGAAAAAAATGAATATCCTGATACACGCCGTAAATTGAATTAGGATAAATGTCTGTGTTTGGAAGGGTATAACTGGAGTTTTGCAACCAATAGCATGGTTCGGCAAAGGCATGGGAGGCAAATGAAATCAAGCCATTAGAACTCAGATGGACATCAGTATAGGATTGGTTGTAATAAGAAAAAGCAAACGGCAATCTCACTATATCTGCCCAAAAGTCGTCATTATTTGGAGCTGGAGGAACGTTAATATTCGTCCCTCCCGTAAATGGGAACGGTGAAAATTCGGAATTTCGAGCCACCGTATAATCAGTAGTACTGTAAATTCTTGAATAATTAGCTGTTAACATGGTACATTCGCCGATATTACAAATTGATGAATTTTGGATGATAGCGCTTCCAACCGGCTGAACCTGCGACTGGGAAAATGCAATGACGAGCAATAAAATAGACGTAAGGTAATGTTCTTTCATAATTTCAAGAGATGTAATATTGAAGCTATAATACAAATAATTTTTTAATTATCAGATATTTAAAATTCTATTCATTAATAAAAACCACACTGTGACACGCAACGATTGCAGCGGTTTCTGTTCGCAGGCGTGTATTTCCGAGTGCCACCGGAGTATAATTGTTTTCAATGGCCAAGCTGATTTCTTTAACAGAAAAATCGCCTTCTGGACCAATTAAAATGGTCACGCTTTCATTGGGTTTTACCACATCTTTTAATGACTTTTTATCGGTTTCTTCACAATGTGCGATGAGTTTTAGCTGGTCATTTTTAGTTTGAATAAAATCTTTGAACGCAATCGGTTCGTTGAGTTTCGGTAAATAATAATGCAAAGATTGTTTCATTGCCGATTGCAAAATTTTATCAAACCGGTCGGTTTTGATTTGTTTTCGTTCAGAATGGTCGCAGATCAGAGGGGTGATTTCGGTAACGCCAATTTCTGTTGCTTTTTCCAAAAACCATTCGTAACGGTCGTTCATTTTTGTTGGCGCAACGGCAAGATGCAATTCGTATTGTGGTTTTTCCGATTGTTCGAATGATACAATATCGACTGTGCATTTTGTATCCGATGCCAGTGCAATTTTAGTTTTAAATAAATAACCCAAACCATTGGTTACAAATAAAATATCGTCCGATTTTTTACGCATCACTTTAATGATGTGTTTGCTTTCTTCTTTGTTAAAAAAGAATGTTTTGGTTGCGGTATTAATTTCAGGATTGTAAAATAACTGCATAATTTAAAGTGCGATCCGGGCTTTTGAAACCACCGATGAATTTTCGAAATTTTCTATTAAAAACTTTTGATAACCTACAATTCCAATCATGGCAGCATTATCGGTAGTATATTCAAATTTTGGAATGTAAGTCTTCCAGCCGTATTTGGCTTCCGCCGATTTCAGCGTGTTCCGGATTCCAGAATTGGCCGAAACGCCGCCGCCAATTGCAATTTGGTTGATGCCGGTTTCTTTTACGGCAAGCTTCAGTTTGTCCATCAGGATTTCTATAATGGTATATTGGATGGAAGCACAAATATCATTTAAATTCTGACTGATAAATTCCGGATTTTCAGCCACTTTCTTTTGAATGAAATATAAAATTGCCGTTTTCAATCCGGAGAAACTAAAGTCCAATCCGAGAACTTTTGGCTTTGTAAAAACAAATGCTTTCGGATTGCCGAGTTGTGCGTATTTGTCAATCAACGGACCGCCGGGATAAGGCAATCCCAGTATTTTTGCACTTTTATCAAAAGCTTCGCCAACAGCATCATCAGTGGTTTCACCAATGATTTCCATATCAAAAAAACCATTGACTTTTACAATCTGCGTATGGCCGCCGGAAATCGTCAATGCAATAAAGGGAAATGTTGGTTTGTCAAATCCGTTTTCATCTATAAAATGCGCCAAAATGTGCGCCTGCATATGATTGACAGCAATCAGCGGAATGTCGAGCGCCAATGCCATCGATTTTGAAAACGAGCTTCCCACAAGTAAAGACCCCATCAATCCAGGGCCTTGCGTAAAAGCAATCGCCGAAAGGGCTTCTTTTTTAATGTTTGCTTTTTTAAGCGCGACTTCAATAACCGGAACAATATTTTGCTGGTGCGCGCGCGAAGCCAGTTCGGGAACGACACCTCCAAATTCATTGTGAATCAGCTGGTTGGCTACAACATTCGACAATACGGTATTGTCCTGCAACACAGCCGCAGCAGTATCATCACAGGAACTTTCAATAGCAAGTATAAAAACAGGTTTTTTTTGCATAAAAATGCGTTGATTTTGAATTATATTTGACAGTCAGCTGTTGAAAAATATTTACTTTTACAGCGGTTACAAAATTACAGTTTTTTTTGCCACTGGCAAGGTTATTGCCAAACGCGAAATCCAAAATCCACTAAAAATTAAAAGCATCAGTATCAAAAAGTTTAGAAAAATAGTTTTTCGCTCCATTATCGGACTGATCCTACTTTTGCTGGTGCTTGCCATTGCGCTTTCTTTGCCGGTGGTTCAAACGCAGATTGCGGTTTATCTCACAGAAAAAATTAACGAAGATTACAAAATCGATATCAATGTAGATCAGGTCGCGATCACTGTTTTTGGCGGCGTCAAACTCAAAAAAGTCATGATCCGCGACCACCATCACGACACGTTGATTTATGCAAACCGGATCAAAACCAACGTACTTGATTTCAGTCAGATGATTGATGGCGATTTGCATTTTGGCGTGATTCGCCTTGACGGTTTGGTTTTTAACCTCAAACAATACAAAAACGAAGCGGGTACCAATCTAGACCGTTTTATCGAAGCTTTTGATTCAGGAAAACCATCGATAAAAAAATTCCTGATGACTGCTGAAAATGCTTATTTCACAAACGGACATTTCCTGCTGATTGATGAAAACCGTGCCAATCCGAAAGACCTCGATTTCAAGAAACTCAATTCCGAAATCAAGAATTTTAAAATCCACGGCCCGGAAGTTACTATGAAAATCATCAAAATGTCGATGCTTGACTACCGCGGGCTGTTTGTAGAAAACCTGACTTCTGATTTTACGTATACCAAAACGAATATCAAACTCGAAAATCTTGATTTGTCTACCGCCGAGTCTTTTTTGAAAGGAAAAGTGATCCTGAATTATGACCGTAAGGATTTCTCCGATTTTAACAATAAAGTGAAATTTGATATTAAAGTAGATTCTGCAACACTTGCCACAAACGACATCCGTTATTTTTATGCGGAACTCGGCAAGAATAGAAAATTCAATTTAAAAGCTTCCGTTAAAGGAACTTTGAACGATTTGACGGCGACAAACCTGAAACTCGTAGACAATTACAATTCGCAAATCATCGGGAATGTCAATTTTAAAAACCTGTTTGGCAAAGAAAACCAGTTTTTTTACATGAATGGGAATTTTTCAAAAGTATCGTCTACTTATAACAATCTCGTTGGATTGTTGCCCAATGTTCTTGGGAAAAAACTGCCAAGTTCACTGCAAAAACTCGGTCAGTTTGTGTTAAACGGGCATGCGGAAATTACCGCAAAAACCATCGATACCGATTTTTACCTGCGAACGGTGCTCGGAAACATCAAATCGAACCTTGTGATGACCGACATTGACAACATTGACAATGCGACTTATGTTGGAAACATCATTCTCGAAGATTTTGACATTGGAGATTTCCTCGATCGTAAGGACATCCGTAAAGTCAGTTTGAATGTTGATGTTGACGGAAAAGGTTTTACCGAAAAATACCTTGATACCAAATTTTCGGGTGACATTTTTAAGCTGACGTACAACAATTATACATATACGAAAGTGATCGTTGATGGCAGTTTCAAAAAACCATTTTTCAAAGGAAAGGTTTATGTGAACGATCCGAATTTATTCATGGATTTTGACGGATCGGTCAACTTCAACAAGAAAGAATATGTGTATGACTTTCATACGAAAATTGATTATGCCAATTTGAACAAGCTCAATTTCGTTAAAGATTCGACTGCCATTTTTAAAGGCGATATCGTGATGAACATTGCCGGAAATTCACTTGATAATTTGCAAGGCAATGTGTTCATCAACCAAACGTCATATCAGAACAACAAAGACACGTATTTGTTTGACGATTTTACCATTTCATCGAGTTTCGACGCAGAACGCGTGCGTACGATCACAATCAATTCGCCGGATATTATCGAAGGAAAACTTGTCGGAAAATACCAGTTTGGGCAATTGCGGAAAATGGTCGAGAATTCCCTCGGCAGTTTGTATGCGAATTACAATCCGAACAAAATCAAAAAAGGGCAGTTCCTGAAATTCAATTTTACGATTTACAATAAGGTCGTTGAGATATTTTATCCGGGGATCAACATCGGGACGAATACGAATTTCCGCGGCAGCATCAACTCAGACAATGATGATTTTAAGTTTAATTTCAGTTCGCCCAAAATCACCGCGTTTGATAATTCTTTCGACAACATCAAAATTGACATCGACAACAAAAATCCGCTGTATAATGCATATATTTCTCTTGACAGCATCAAAACCAAACAGTACAAAATCAGTGATTTTAACGTGATCAACATCACCAAAAATGATACGTTGTTCCTGCGTTCAGAATTTAAAGGCGGCAACCAGGCGCAGGATTTTTTCAACCTGAATTTGTACCATACGATCAATAAAGAAAAACAAAGTGTCGTGGGCATCCAGAAATCTGAAATGAAGTTCAAGGATTATTTGTGGTACCTGAACGAAAATGACGGTACAGATAATAAAGTGACTTTCGATAAAGCATTTAAGAATTTCACGATAGACAATATCGTGATGTCGCATGAACAGCAGAAAGTTGAACTCGATGGAACGCTTAAAGGCAAAAATTACAAAGACCTGAAACTGAGTTTTACAGCGGTCGAACTCGATAAAGTATTGCCTACGCTCGATAAATTTTCGATTGCCGGAAATTTAGATGGGGTTGTGAATTTCAAGGAAAACAATGCAGTTTACCAGCCAACAGCTTCGATCACAATCGACAGTTTGGCGGTTAATGATATCGCGCTTGGTAAAATGAACCTCAATATCGAAGGCGATGAAAGTTTACAGAAATTTTACCTTGATTCGAGCATTGAAAATGAAAATGTCGAATCGTTTTCAGCCAAAGGCGATATTGCGATTGTCGATAAAAAAACCAATCTCGATTTAGACCTGGCTTTTGAAAGTTTTAATCTAGGCGTTTTGGGATCGCTGGGCGCCGGCGTATTGTCAAACATCCGCGGATTTGCTTCGGGCCGTTCGAATATTGCCGGAAATATCAACAATCTCGACATCAACGGAAGGCTTTTTATGAAAGATGCCGGAATGGGAATTCCGTACCTAAATGTCGATTATGGCATTGAAGACGGCGCAATCGTCGATGTGACACAGGACAAATTCCTGTTTAAAAATGTCACACTGACCGACACGAAATATCAGACTGTAGGAAATTTAAATGGAAATATCGGGCATAAGAATTTCGGCGATTGGAAACTCGATTTGAACATTGATTCCGAAAGGTTGCTGGCACTTGATACGCATGACAGCGAAGATGCGGCGTATTTCGGAACGGCGTTTATCAACGGCTCGGCTTCGGTTTCAGGGCCAACGAACGGTTTATTTATTAAAGTCGCAGCCAAATCTGAAAAAGGAACGGTCGTCAAAATTCCGATTAATGATGCTGCAGCAACAGGCGACAACAATTACATTCATTTCATTACGGCGAATGAAAAATTCAACATTGCGAAAGGAATTGTTGACAATACGCGAAATTACAACGGTCTCGAACTCGAATTTGATTTCGACATTACACCGGATGCCGAAGTGGAAGTAATTCTCGACAGGAATTCGGGCCACGGCATGAAAGGAAAAGGTTTCGGGTCGTTGTTGTTTAAAATCAATACGCTCGGAAAATTCAATATGTGGGGCGATTTCCAGGCATATGAAGGAACATACAATTTCCGTTACGGCGGATTGATCAACAAAAAATTCGACGTTAAAAAAGGCGGTTCGATTACGTGGGAAGGCGATCCGATGCGTGCCGTTTTAAACCTTGAAGCGGTTTATAAAACGACGGCAAATCCTGCAGTTTTATTAGACAATTCGTCATTAAATAAAAAAGTGCCGGTAGAAGTGGTGATTGGATTAAAAGGCAATCTAACGAGTCCGGAACCGGATTTTGACATTAATTTTCCAACGGTAAGTTCCGTACTAAAATCGGAAATCCAGACCAAATTGGACGATAAAGACATTCGCCAGAAACAAGCATTGATACTGCTGTCTACCGGTGGGTTTTTAAGTGTCGAAGGTGTCAATCAAACCACGATCACCAACAATTTATACGAGAAATTCAGCGACATTTTCGGGGATATTTTTAAAGACGATGAAGGCAAAATTTCAGTAGGCGTAGATTTGGTCGCTGCCGACAGGACGCCCGGAACAGAATCTGACGGGCGTTTTGGCGTAACCGTTTCATCAAAAGTAAGTGAAAGAATTACAATCAACGGAAAACTTGGTGTTCCGGTTGGCGGAATCAATGAATCTGCAGTAGTAGGCGATGTTGAAGTACAATACCGCGTCAATGAAGACGGCACGATGAACCTGCGCGTGTTTAACCGTGAAAATGACATCAATTATATAGGAGAAGGAATTGGTTATACGCAAGGCATCGGAATTTCGTACGAAGTCGATTTTGATACTTTTAATGAGTTGCTACAACGTGTTTTCAATAAAAAAATAGAAGTGGAGAAAAAATCAGATAATGAAGTTCCGGATTCTCAATTGGCTCCTGATTTTATCAATTTCCAATCTGAAAAGAAGGCTGAAAAACCTAAAAAAGCCACAGCACCAAAACCAAACAGCGAAGCAGTTCCAACAGAAGATTAATCCAGGCTGTCGCAGTTCGCATAAGTTATGAAAAAAATTATAACAAATCAGAAACTTATCAACGAAAACGTTTGAATTTATTGTTTTTTGCTAAACTATTAAAAACTGTACCTTAAAACTCAATGATGTTTGCTAAGTTTACATTTTAATAGTAAAATAAATGTCAAAAACGATAAAAAAAATTGGCGTGCTGACCTCCGGAGGCGATTCACCCGGAATGAACGCAGCCATTCGCGCAGTGGTTCGAACCTGTGCTTATCACCACATTGAATGTATCGGTATTTACCGCGGTTACCAGGGAATGATTGAAGGCGACTTCAAGGAAATGGGGCCACGAAGTGTAAACAATATCGTAAACAAAGGCGGAACCATCTTAAAATCTGCCCGTTCAAAAGAATTCATGACGCCTGAAGGCCGGATCAAAGCACATAACAATTTAAAAAATGCCGGAATTGACGGCCTGGTCGTAATTGGCGGGGACGGCAGTTTTACCGGAGCCGAAGTGTTTAATGAAGAACACCAATTTCCAGTGATGGGAATTCCGGGAACAATCGACAATGATATTTTCGGGACGAGTTTTACATTGGGTTACGATACGGCCCTGAACACCGTCATTGATGTTATTGATAAAATCCGCGATACCGCCAGTTCGCACAACCGCCTGTTCTTCGTAGAAGTCATGGGGCGCGATGCCGGGCATATCGCATTAAACGCAGGTATCGGTGCAGGAGCCGAGGAAATCCTGATCCCCGAAGAAAATTTAGGACTCGACCGTTTGCTGGATTCGTTGAAGAAAAGCAAAGCATCAGGAAAATCATCGAGTATTGTAGTCATTGCGGAAGGCGATAAAATCGGCAAAAACGTATTTGAATTAAAAGATTACGTCGAAGCAAACCTGCCCGAATATGACGTGCGCGTTTCCGTACTCGGACACATGCAACGCGGCGGTTCGCCTTCGTGTTTCGACAGGGTTTTAGCGAGCCGACTCGGAGTTAAAGCAGTAGAATCATTATTGGAAGGAAAATCGAATTATATGGTCGGACTTTTAGGTGATAAGATCAACCTGACGCCATTGGAACAAGCGATTAAAAATCATACAGAAATTGACCGCGAATTATTGCGCGTTTCCGAAATCATGTCTACTTAATGGTGAATCGGTAAATCGAATCCGCAAAAAACAACAACACGATTACACGGCTAAACAAATTAAGCTTACACAAAAAAACATAACGATTTAAACAAAGAAAAAATGTCAACAGTAAAATTAGGAATTAACGGTTTCGGAAGAATTGGAAGAATTGTTTTCCGCGAAACGTATAACAGGGATAATGTAGAAGTGGTAGCGATCAATGACCTTTTGGAAGTAGATCACCTGGCTTACCTTTTAAAATATGATTCAGTCCACGGCCGTTTCAATGGAAAAGTAGAAGTGAAAGACGGAAAATTATACGTCAACGACAAACACATCCGTGTGACTGCCGAAAGAGATCCGAAAGCAGTAAAATGGGACGAATTGGATGTAGACGTTGTTGCTGAATGTACCGGATTTTTCACGACGATCGAAACGGCAAAAGCACACATCGAAGGTGGTGCTAAAAAAGTAATCATATCTGCACCATCTGCAGATGCACCAATGTTTGTGATGGGCGTAAACCACACTGAAGCAAAAGCGACTGATACAGTAATCTCGAATGCTTCTTGTACGACCAACTGCTTGGCGCCATTGGCCAAAGTAATTAACGACAATTTCGGAATCGTAGAAGGTTTGATGACAACCGTTCACGCGTCAACATCAACGCAAATGGTAGCCGACGGACCGTCTAAAAAAGACTGGAGAGGCGGACGCGCTGCCAGCGTAAACATCATTCCATCTTCAACAGGCGCTGCAAAAGCGGTTGGAAAAGTAATCCCGGCATTGAACGGAAAATTAACGGGAATGTCTTTCCGCGTGCCAACAGTAGATGTTTCTGTAGTTGATTTGACGGTAAAAGTAGCGAAAGAAACTTCTTACGAAGAAATCATGGCAGTGTTGAAAAAAGCATCAGAAAATGAATTAAAAGGAATCCTTGGTTTCACGGAAGATGAAGTGGTTTCTCAGGATTTCGTATCAGATTCACGCACGTCGATCATCGATTCTAAAGCCGGAATTGGTTTGAACTCGACTTTCTTCAAATTGGTTTCCTGGTATGACAACGAATACGGATATTCAAGCAAACTAATTGATTTGTCTGTATACGTTGCAGGTTTAAAATAATTGATATATTTACAAATCCCGTTGATTCTTTCAGCGGGATTTTATTTTTTTAAGGAGCTTTTTCCCGCTATCCGTTTCAATCTTTTTTGCTTTTGCCACCTGAGCACAGTCGAAAGGCTTTTTCTAAAGCCAAAAAGGATTTCCACTACTATCGGGGCTAGGCCAAACCAACAAACTAACAAAAAACCGCATACCCAATGAAATTATCAGTAGACAGTGCTTCCACCAAAGCAGACTGGATCGCGATTGATGACAACGGCAAAGTTCTGTTCACCACACAAACCTTAGGGTTAAACCCGGAAGTGCTTGGCAAAGACCAGGTCATTTCACGCCTCGAAGACAAATTCGATATTTCCCATAATAAAAACAGCGTATCGCATTTGTATTTCTACGGCGCAGGCTGCGGAACAGAAAGAATGCGCAATTTCCTCTCAGGGATTTTTAAAGAGTATTTTTCCAAAGCGGCGATTTCTGTACATGAAGACACATATGCAGCAGTGTATGCGACCACGCCAAGAAATGAACAGGCAATTGTCGCCATCCTGGGAACAGGTTCGAATTGCAGTTATTTTGACGGCGTCGTTTTGCATCAAAAAGTAGATTCATTGGGATATATTGCAATGGACGATTGCAGCGGAAACCAGTTTGGGCGTCATTTGATCCGTGGCTACTATTTTAATACAATGCCAGAAGATTTAGCCAAGCAATTCGAAAAAGACTACAACCTCGAAGCCGATTTTATCAAGCACAATTTGTACAAAGAACCGAATCCGAATGCGTATCTGGCGACATTTGCGAAGTTTTTAATCCAGCACAAAGACCACGCATTTTGCCAGAAAATTATTTTTGCCTGCATGGAAGATTTCGTTCAATTGTATATTAAACAATACGACAATCATAAGGAAGTGCCAATCCATTTCATCGGATCGATCGCTTTTTACCTCAAAGACGAACTTAAACAAGTGCTCGACAAACACAAAATGACATTAGGAAACGTACTGCGCCGCCCGATTGACGGACTCATCGCATACCATTCGCTAAACAAATAATATGGAAATTGCCATCATTGCCCATGACCGGATGAAAGCCGATATGGTGCAGTTCTTAAATAAAAACAAAGCACTGTTGATCGCTGAAAATATTTCGCTGATCGCAACAGGAACTACCGGAGGCAAGGCAGAGAATGCCGGCTTTCGTGTCACAAAAATGTTATCCGGGCCGATGGGCGGAGACGCGCAAATAGCTGCCCGTGTTGCTGAAGGAAAAACCCAAATGGTATTGTTTTTTAAAGACCCGAATTCGAGCCACGCACATGAAGTCGACATCAATATGCTGATCCGCGTTTGTGATGTGCATAATGTTCCGCTCGCTACGAATGAAGCGACAGCGCAACTGCTGCTGATTGCTATCGCATCGCAACAATAGAAATCTCGACATTCACATTTTTTGGCAATCCAGCCACCTGAACCGTTTCTCTTGCAGGAGCGGTTTTTTCGTTAAAATAAGCGCCGTAAATCGAATTTATTCTTCCAAAATCATTCATGTCCATAATGAAAATGGTGGTTTTTACAACATTTTCAAATGTCATATCGGCAGCTTCCAAGACGGCTTTAAGATTTTCCATGACTTGTTTGGTTTCCGATTCTATGTCGGTGCCTACAAGTTCCATGGTTTTTGCATCCAATGCAATTTGTCCTGAAGTATATAAAGTATTTCCAAAAAGTACCGCCTGATTGTAAGGCCCGATTGGCGCCGGAGCGTTGTCTGTAAAAATGATTTTCTTCATCAATTCTTAATTTTTAAATCTAAATTATCTCAAAACCCTGTCCGGAGTTGTTCGTTTTTCCCATTTGATATCGCTGAGTACGCCAGATTTAATTCCGATGAAAAAACTCCAATACGCCTGTGTTCCAAAAGGAGTCCAGTTAAAATCCATCCGCCAGCTCATCAGGTCCCGTTCAAAACGGAATTGTGTAAACGTAACGCCTTTCTGAACAAAATCATAACCGGTAGAAACACCTACTTTCCATTTTGGCGTCAAATCGGCATTGGCGGAGACCATCAGTGAATTTCCGGAAATATTTTTCTGCCTGCCTTCGTTAGAATAGGTGAGCTGGTAAGCGAGTGTTAAATCCCAAGGTAATTGTGCGTTAAAAAAACCTTTAAACGGATCATCTTCGTCCTCATCAGTTTCCTCAAACTGGCTGTCGCGGCGGTCACTAAAATCGGTATTGGTACCAAATAAATCATCATCCCGGCCACCGTTTCGCTGGCCTTGTACATTTTCTTTTTCGCCTTTTTTATTGTCCTTGCTCGACAAAGAATAATTCAATGTCATGTTGGCGCTGGTCATTCTGAACAAACTTCCGCCGTTGTCAATGTTGAATTTATTGATGGTTTTACCGTTGTTGTCAATCGCGTACGGATTCAGGGTCATTGCAAAATTGACATTCATTTTGTCTTTAAACAAAACTGTTCCGCCACTCACGCGTAAAGGCGTCCATGGCAAGGAATCGGCGACAATATTGTAACCTGTGGAAAAATTCAGGTTGTTGAGCAGCATGACTTTTTTAGGCTCTGTTTTCGTACTGTCTTTGTCGGTTACCTTGGCCTCAAAAGTATTGCTCAGGCTAAAGCCGATGTTATTCGAGTTGCTTCTTCCCGGCGCACCGAAAATCCCGCTTTCAAATCGGGTGTAGTCTTTCATCATTGTCCCGCTTCCGTCTGCAGCATAAGTATCATAATATTGTTCGAAACTCGGCGTATAGCTGTAAGAAACCGATGGACGCATGACGTGGCGGATTGCCTGGATTTTTTTAGTGTCGCCAAATTTAAACGTTCCGTAAACTGTAGTTCCTAAACTTGATGAAAAGGAATAAGTCCTGAAAGCGTCAAAACCGTTTACCGTCGAAATCGTATCTCTTGTGGTTAGCGGATTATACGCTTTGCGAATCGTTTTCAGATACCATACTTCATTGTAATTTACCGATGTCGACGCACTGAAATATTTAAAGATCTTAAAATTCGTACTCAACGGAATGCTGTGCTGGAACCCGGTTTGCGCCTGTTTGAACATTTCAGATTTAAAGAATAACGAATCGGTAGTTTTAAACCGGTTTTCGCCTCTTAAACTGTATTGAAGATTGATGTTTTTGATGAAACCTTTTTTAGTTCCGTCTCTTTTTACGAAAGG
>Ga0081606_1000097_pt1 | contig 49187 bp, 38 predicted proteins | sample EareggfetidaYelm_FD_71127 | JGI IMG/M metagenome (GOLD analysis project Ga0081606, IMG submission 71127) | Earthworm egg capsule microbial community from the University of Washington, USA - E. fetida Yelm (SPADES assembly) (version 2) | ecosystem: Host-associated > Annelida > Reproductive system...
ATCAGGAAATTTCCGATCTGACCTTCGCCATCGCGCTGATGAATGCAATGACCCGCCTTGCCATTGGCATGCGCCAGTAAACACTGAGCCTGCCCGCATCGGGCTTCGACGGCACGACAAAAAACGGGATGCTCGTGGGCTGTATCTGGTGGCGACATATCCATGGACTGAAAGCAAAATATCCGCATCCATGCCCCTTCAGGTCGTGCCGGCATGCCGCGCTGGCGTTGGCGCAAACGGTGCCGACTGCGCGCGGTGCACCGGGGCCCCGCTGGCGCCAATGCCGTGCAGCGGTGCGCTTGCCACCATCCTTCATCCTCCCCTATTCCCCCATTCCCCGCCCCGACCGGTGCTCAGGTTCGTGCATTACCCAGCACCGGCGCGACGCCGAGCCGGCCCGGCCGCACGCCGGCCATGGCCACCGGGTAGCGCGCCAGCGGGAGACTTTGGCCGGCCTCGGCCTCGAACTTGTCGCGCTGCGCAAACTGCGGCAGGGCGGCCAGCTCTGACGGCCCGATCACGGGTGCTGCGGGGATGTCGTGCTTTTGCAGCAAGGCGAAAACCTCGTTCAGGTCGCGCTCGGCCAAGACTTCGGCGATGCGGGCATTGATGGCGCCGGCCATGGCCTTGCGCGCCGGCATCTGGCGCAAGGCCGCAGTGGCGTAGGGCGCAAGGTCCAGCGCCTGGCACAGCCGCGCCCAGAAATGGTCTTCGAGCGCGGCGATGGAAAGATGCCGACCGTCGCGGCAGGCGAAGGCGCCATAGGCGGGCTTGACCAGCGTGGCCTGGCGCTGCTCCGCCAGTGTGTGCGCGCCGGCCTCGCGGTATGCGGCCAGGCGCGGATTCATCCAGTGCAGCGCGCAGTCTGCCAGCGCCACATCGAGGTGCTGGCCGGCGCCGGTGTGCTGGCGTTGGTACAGCGCGGCGAGCGTCGATGACAGCGCATACATCGCGCTGCACAGGTCTGCCAGCGGCAGGCCGAAGCTCTGCGCAGGCCCGCCGCCGGGGGTGCCTGACACCGCCAGCACGCCGGCGGCGGCCAGGTAGTTGATGTCGTGGCCCGGCAGGTCGGCCCAAGGCCCTTGCTGCCCGTAGCCGCTGAGCGAGACGTAGATCAGGCGCGGAAATTTGGCGCGCACCCGGGCCGCGTCCAGCCCCAGCCGTGCCATCACGCCGGGCCGGTAGGACTCGACCAGCACATCGGCCTGGCCGATCAGTGCGCGCACCCGGGCGCGTTGCGCCTCGTCCTTCAGGTCGACCAGCAGGCTTTGCTTGCCACGGTGGAGCGCATCGAACAGGCCCGGGCCCATGCGCCGCAGGTTGTCGCCGCCGGGCGGGCGTTCGATCTTGATGACGCGCGCACCGAGTTCGGCCAGGTTTTGCGTGAAAAACGGGCCGGGCAGCAGTTCACTGAAATCGATGACGGTGATGTCGGCCAGCGGTGGCGGCGCGGTGCTGCCGACCGCCGGCACGGTGCCGGCCGTCATGCGGCGGCTCCGGTGCGCTCGATGATCAGCGCGTCCAGCGGTATTGCGCCCTGGCCTTTGGCGCCGACCCAGACCGGGTTCAGTTCCAATTCTTCGATGCGGTCTGCGTGGCGCAGCACGAAGTCGGAGATGCGCACCAGCAGTTCTTCGAGCGCGGCGATGTCGGCGGGCGGCTGGCCGCGTGCGCCGCCGAGCAGCGCGCGCACCGTGTGCACCATGGCCGCCGCATCGCGCGCGGCGATCGGCAGCAGGCGGCGCGTGACGTGGCGTAGAAGCTCGACATAGATGCCGCCAAGGCCGAAGGTCAGCACATGGCCGAACACCGGGTCGCGCGTCACGCCGATCATCAGCTCGACACTGCCGGGCGCGGCCATTTTCTCGATCAGCAGGCCGGCGATGCGTGCGCCGGGTTGCCGCGCCGTGACGGTGCTCATGATCGTGTGCCAGGCCGCTTGCAACTGCGCGGCATCGCGCAGGCCGACTTGCACGCCGCCGATGTCGGACTTGTGCGCGATGTCCGCGCTGACGATCTTGGCAACCACCGGGTAGCCGATGCGCCCGGCGTGCGCGAGCGCTTCGTCGGCGCTCTTGGCGAGCGCGTTCGGCATCAGCCTGACACCGGCCTGTTGCAGCATTTGCTTGGCCTGTGCTTCACCGAGGCTGCGCGTTGCGCCGCCATCGTGCGCTCGCTGGCCGGGCTGCGCGAGCGGGCGCTGGAGCGCTCCGACGTCGGGGTTGGCGCGCCGGTAGCGCCCGTATTCCACCCAGCGCCTGATGGCCGATACCGCCTTGCCCACCGAGCGCGGCGGCGCAAAGCCTGCGGCGACGAGCCGCTGGTAGCCTTCGCCGAGCCGGTCGCTCATCCAGATCGGCACGATGGGCGCGGCGCAGCCCTGTTGCGCGTGGATGATGCAATCGGCCATGCGCGTGGTGCTTGCGCCGTAGTCCAGTGCGATGGGCACGATGGTCAGGCCCAGGTTGGCATCGCTGGCCACGCGGCCCAGCGTGGTCTCGACCACGGTCTGGTCGCTGAGCACCATGGCGGTGGTATCGACCGGGTTGCCGATGGCGGCGTAGTCCGGCAGCCGGGCGCGCAGCAGCGCCGTGGTCTCGGGCGTGAAGGCCGCGAGCCTGAGTCCGGCGGCGCCGACGGCGTCTGCGGTGAGCGCCGCCGTGCCGCCCGATGAGCAGTAGATGCCCAGCGCCTCCCGGGCGCCGGGCATGGCGCGGGCGAACAGCCACGCGGTGTCTGCCAGTTCGTCGATGTCGTCGACCTCGACCACGCCGAACTGCCGAAAGATGGCGCTGTTGACCTGCGCCGAGCCGGTCAGCGCGGCGGTGTGCGACTGCACCGCGCGCCGGCCGTATTCCGACTTGCCGACCTTGAGCACGATCACCGGCTTGCCGTTGGCCGCCGCGCGCTGCACGGCTGCGACGAATTTCGGGCCGTCCTTGATGCCTTCGAGCAAGCTGACGATGACCCGGATGTCGGGCGCATCGGCCATGTAGTGGATGAAGTCGGCCACCTGCAGGTCGACCTCGTTGCCGGTCGATGCCCACAAGCCGATGCCGATGCCGCGCTCCATCGCCTGCATCACGTTGCGCCCGAGTCCGCCGCCCTGCGTCGCCAGGCCAATCGGGCCTTTGACGAGGTCATGCGGGAATGAGGGCGAGAAGGTCAGGCCCAGGCGCTGGTTGACGTTGGTCAGGCCCGGGCAGTTCGGGCCGTACAGGCGCAGGCCGCTGCGCGCGGCGATCTCTTGCAGGCGCTGCTCTTGGCGCCGGCCCTGGTCGCCGGCCTCGCCAAAGCCCGAGCTCAGGATGACCGCGAAGGCCACGCCGCGCGCTGCGCAGTCCCCGATCACCGCGAGCACGCCGCTGGCGGGCACTGCAACCACCACCACATCGGGCGTGGCCGGCAGCGCCGCGACGCTGGGCCAGCAGCGCTGGCCGCGCAGTTCGGCCCGGCTCGGGTTGACCAGATACAGCGGGCCTGCCAGTTCGGAATGCGTGAGCAGGTTGGTGAGCGTGCGTTCGCCGATGCTGCCCGCGCGCTCGGATGCGCCGACGAGGGCGATCGAGCGCGGATGGATCAGGCGCGCCAGGTCGGCCGGGCGGTGGTGCTCCATGGGGAGTGTTCCTTTTCAGGCGATGGCCGAGATGCCGAGGATCTCGCGCCCGACGATCAGCGTCTGGACTTCGGTCGTGCCCTCGGGGATGGTGCCGCCACGCGTGTCGCGGAAGATGCGTTCGATCGGGTAATCGCTCGCGTAGCCCAGGCCGCCGTGCACCTGCAGCGCCATGCTCGCCACCTCGTGCGCGGCCTCGGTGGCGTAGAGCTTGGCGATGCAGGAGGCCATGCGCGCGTCCTGCGTGCCGAGCGCTGCCGCAGCGCGCAGGCCCAGCGCCCGCGCGGCTTGCACGCGCACCGTCATGTCGACGATGAGCTTTTGCACCAGTTGGAAGCTGCCGATCGGCCGGCCGAACTGGCTGCGGGTGCGCGCGTAGTCGATGGACAGGTCCAGCGCCGCCTGCGCCGCGCCGACCGCGCCCATCGCGATGTTGACGCGTGCGCCGTCCAGCCCCGCCAGCATGCGCTTGAGCGCGCCGCCCTCGGCGCCGAGCAGGTTGGCGCGCGGCACTTTCACCTGGTCGAAGCCGAGCTCGGCGGTGCCGGTGCTGCGCAGCACCATGGTGTCTACGCGGCGCATCTCGTAGGGCGAGACGGCGCGCTCGACCAGGAAGGTGGACAACTGGCCCTGGCAGTCGGGGCTGAAGGTGCGCGCGACCACGATGCCGAAGTCGGCAAACGCGCCGTTGCTGATCCAGAGCTTGCGCCCGTTGAGCACGTAGTGGTCGCCCTGGAGATCGGCGCGGGTCTGGACCTGCGCGATGTTCGAGCCTGTGCCCGGCTCGCTGATGGCGGTAAAGCAGCGGCGCTGCGAGGCCAGCAGCGGCTGGAGGAAGCGCTCCTTTTGCTCGGGCGTGCCCTCGGCGGCGATTTTGTGGATCGAGCCGTTCGTGATGTTGAGCATGGTGCGCAGCGACAGCCAGGCGTAGCCGGCCTCCTCCATCAGCATGGCCCAGGTGAGCGAGTCCAGGTCCATGCCGCCTTCGGCCTGCGGCAACCTGCCGCCGATGTAGCCGAACTGCGCCAGTTCCTCGAGGAGCTCGAACGGAAAGCTCTTGTCGGCGTCATGCCTGGCGATCAGCGGCGCGACCTGGCTTTTCATGAAGCGTCGGATGTTTTCGCGCAGCAGCGTCTGCTCGGCGTCGGGGGTGAAATTCATCGGGCTGCCTCCTGGGGGTGGGATGGAAAAAATGGCCTGCGCGCTATGCGGCGCCAGGCTCGCTGCCGCTGCGCGGACGAAAGACCAGCGCCTGCACCTCCTGCAACGCAGCCAGCAGGGCTTGGCGCTGCGGGCGCAGGCGGTCGGTGGGGCCGGCCACCGAAAGCGCCAGCGGCGCACCGCCCGCATGGCCCGCGACCGCCAGCGCCGACAGGCCGTCGCCGCCCTCGTTCTCGACCCAGATCCAGCCCTGCGCGCGCGCCTGCGCCACCTGCGCTTGCAGCGCGGCCAGGTCGACGATGCTGCCTTCGGCAATCTTGCGCAGCGGCTTGAGCCGCAACTGGCGCGCCGCCTCCTCGGGCGTGCCGAGCGCGAGGATGGCCTTGCCGAGCGCCGACACATGCAGGCTCAGCTTGTCGCCGACGTTCTGCATGTAGCGCAGCGGATGCCGCCCTGCGGTGAACGCCAGCACCTTGACCACGCCGGCTTCGATGCGGCCGCACAGCCCCGTCTCGCCGGTCTTGTCGCGCAGCAGTTCGGCCGCTTCCGAGGCCACCGCGTAGAGCGGATCGCTGGCAGAAATCTCCCGGGCCACCGACAGCAGCCGGGCCGTCGGATAAAAGCGCCGGCTGCGCGCGGTGCGCAGCAGATAGCCAAGCTCGTGCAGCGTGTGCAGCAGGTCTGAACAACTGCTTTCGGGCAGGTCCAGCAGCCGCGCCAGGTCGGCGTTGGATAGCTCGCGCTTTTCCCGGGCGAATAGTTCGAGCAAAGACATGGTGCGGGCGGCAGCAGGGACGATGATGGGCATTTTTACTCCGATATTTCGTAGACAAACACGAATATACCGGATCGAACGCCAGGTGTGTTCTTTCTTGATGGTGCAGTGTTTGGCGTGATGTGGCGAACGTCATTGGGACATACCCTATTGATTTTCAACGAAATACAGAAATACATTCCGGTATGTCGTAGAAATTGCAAACAACCATCTGGAGACCTGCATGGACAAGTTCTGCAAGAAAGCGCTGGCCGGGCTGTGGGTGGTGGCTGCTTTGGCGCCCGCAGATGCGGCCGGGCAGACCTGGCCAACGCGGCCGATCAGCTTCGTCGTGCCGTTCACGCCCGGCGGCATCACCGACAGCAATTCGCGGCTGCTGGCCAAAATCCTGAGCGACAAGCTCGGCCAGCCGGTGGTGGTCGAGAACCGGCCAGGCGCCGGCGGCTCGATTGGCGTGGAAGCGGCCGTGCGCCAGCCGCCCGACGGCTACACGATGATCTACGGCACCTCGGGCACGCAGGCGGCCAACCTGGCGCTGTACAAGAACATCCGCTACGACCCGGTCAAGGACTTCGTGCCGGTGCACGCGCTGTCGGCAACGCCGCTGGTGCTGGTGGTCCACCCTGAGCGGCCATTCAAGACCGTGCCCGCACTGATCGCCTACGCCAAGGCCCACCCCGGCCAACTGAACTTCGGCTCGGCCGGCGCCGGCACTGGCACGCACCTGTCGGCCGAACTATTCCAGGCGACCGCCGGCATCCGCATGACCCATGTGCCCTACAAGGGCAGCAGCCCGGCGCTGACCGACCTGATGGCCGGCAATCTCGACCTGATGTTCGACTACGCCGCCGTCGTGCTGCCCTTCGTGCAGGCCGGCAAGCTGCGGCCGCTGGCCGTGACCAGCAAGACCCGGCTGGCGGCCATGCCCGACGTTCCGGGCGTGGGCGAACTAGGGCTGCCCAAGGCCGAGGTCAGCGCCTGGAGCGCCGTGTTCCTGCCGGCCCAGACCCCGCCCGGCATCGCCAAACGCCTGGGCGACGCGATTGCGCAGGCCATTGCCGACCCCGAGATGCTGCAAGCGACCGAGAAGTTCGGCAGCCTGCCCCTGAAGGACCTGCGCGACGCCAGGCTCGGCGAGTTCGTCAAGACCGAGATGGTGCGCTGGCGCGAACTGGTTCAGGACTCCGGCGCCAAGCTGGAATGAGCGGCCTTTTCCACCCTGTCCACCTTCACCCTGTCCACCCTGTCGCCATGACCCATGACCCTGCTGCGATGACCCGAGACCTGAGCACGCTGCCGGCGCAGCGGCCCTCGCTGTACCGCTTGGCCGCCGACGGCCGCGCGCTGGACTTTCTGTTCGCGCAATGCCCGGCCTGCCAGGCCCTGGGCTTTCCGGCGAACGCGCCTGGCTGCATGCACTGCGGCCAGGCCATCGACGCCAGCGCGCAGGTGCTGCGGCCCGGCGGCGGCACGCTGCTCGAATATGTGACGCTGCATCTGGCGCTGGCCCCGGGCCTGCCCGTCCCGGGCATCGTGGGCGACATCCGCATTGCCGATCGAGTGGTGCAGCAGGGCCTGATTGCGGTCGATGACGAAAGCCGGCTGCACCCCGGCATGGCGCTGCGCGCACGGGCGCAGCCGCTGGCTTCGGGCGACGGCTATGGATGCGTGTTCGTTCCAGACCGGGAGGCCGCGCAATGAGCCATTGGATCGACGGCAACGGCGGCGTCTACGTTGCCGGCATCGGCCTGCACCGCTACCAGTTCCCGACGCAAACGCCCTACACCCACCTGGGCCTGACGGCGGTGCGCGCAGCGCTTGCAGACGCCGGGCTGGCCTGGCAGCAGGTGCAAAGCGCCTACCTCGGCACCACCTCGATCGGCATGGCCGCAGGCCCGGTGATGCTGCGCCACCTCGGCGCTGGCGGCCTGGCGGTCACGCAGGTCGAGAACGCCTCGGCCTCGGGCTCCTTCGCCTTTCGCCAAGCCTGCATCGAAGTCACGCATGGCATCAGCGACGTGGTGCTGGCGCTGGGCGTGGACAAGCATGGCGACGGCCGCCGCGCAGCGCACAAGGACGGGCTGGAACATCTGAGCGACAGCGCCACCATCCCGGCGGTCAAGTTCGCGCTGATGGCGCGCAGCTACCTGCGCGAGCGCGGCGCAGGCGCCGAGGCCATGGCCCGGGTGGCGGTCAAGAACCACGGCAACGCAGCGCGCAACCCGTATGCGCAGTTGCGCAAGCCGCGCACGCTGGAGCAGGTGCTGGCCGCCACCAAGGTGGTGGGCGACCTGACGGTGCCGCAATGCTGCCCGCGCGGCGAAGGCGCAGCGGCGGTGCTGCTGGTCTCGGGCCATGCGCTCGGGGCGAAGGCCCGGCCTACCTCGAACGTGGCGACTCGCAGATAGGAGGGCGCTGCGCGATCAACGCCTCGGGCGGACTGCTGGGCATGGGCCACCCGCTCGGGCCGACAGGCATCGGGCAGATCGTCGAAATCACCCGGCAACTGCGCGGCGCCGCCGAGGGCCGCCAGCACCCGGGCGCACGCTGGGGCATGGCCCACATGATCGGCTTGGGCGCGGTGGCCATAGCGCATGTGCTATCGGCCTGAGCCAACACAGGAAGGAACGACCCCGATGACCGCATCCCCTGCGGCGCTGGCCAGCGTGCTGTACGAACGGCGCGAGAACGTTGCCATCGTCACGCTCAACCGCCCCGGGCGCATGAACACGCTCGGCGGCTCGATGAAGCCCGACCTTGCGCGCGCCTTCTTCGAGTACGCCCGCGCTGACGAGCGCGTGCGCGCGGTGCTCATCACCGGCAGCGGCGAGCGCGCCTTTTGCGCCGGCGCCGACATCAAGGAACGCGCCGACCAGCAGACCACGGGCAGCGACTACTTCGTCGCGCAAAAGGCCACGCACGAGTTGCTGCGCAACATCGAAGAGTTCGAGAAACCAGTGCTCGCCGCGATCAACGGCGTGGCGCTCGGCGGCGGGCTGGAGGTCGCGCTGTGCTGCGACATCCGCCTCGCCTGCGACAGCGCGCGCTTCGGACTGCCCGAGGTCAAACTCGGCGTGATTCCCGCCGCCGGCGGCACGCAGCGCCTGCCGCGCCTGATCGGCCAGGCGCGGGCCAAGGAACTGATCCTCACCGCAGACCTGATCGACGCCGACACCGCGCTGCGCTACGGCATCGTCAGCCGCGTGCTGCCGCAGGCCGAACTGATGCCCGCCGCCATCGCGCTCGCGCAGCGCATCGCCGAACACCCGCCGCTGGCGGTCAGATTCGCCAAGCGCGCCATCAACCGCGGCTTGCAGACCGACCTCGACTCGGGCCTGGAATACGAGCGCTATGCGGCCGCGATGGTCATCGACAGCGCAGACCGCAGGGAGGGCATGCGGGCCTTCGTCGAAAAGCGCAAGCCGGTGTTCACCGGGCGCTGAGCGCCGGCCCTGTTTTTTTCAACGAACATCCAGGCAGACAAGCATGAAACTCGGATTGGAAGGCCAGGTCGCGCTCGTGACCGGCGGCGGCCAGGGCGTGGGCCGTCAAATCTGCATCGAACTGGCGACCGAAGGCGCGCGCGTCATCGTCAACGACCTGTTCGCGCAACGCGCCGAGGCCGTCGCCAAAGAAATCACCGCCGCCGGCGGACAGGCGCTGGCAGCACCGGCCGACATCACGCACAGCCAACAGGTGCAGGCCATGGTCGCCCGGGGCAGCGCGCATTTCGATGCGCCGGTGACGGTGCTGGTGAACAACGCCGGCATCATCCCCGAGCGCCGCGAAAAAGGCGGGCGCACGCCCGCCTTTCTCGACATGCCGACGGCGGACTGGGCCAAGATCGTCAACCTGAACCTCTACGGAACGATGAACTGCTGCCACAGCGTGCTGCCGGGCATGGTCGAGCGCAACGGCGGCCGCATCATCAACATCATCTCGGAAGCCGGCCGCATCGGCGAAGCCAACATGGCCGTGTACTCCGGCGCCAAGGCCGCGATGGCAGGCTTTGGCAGAGCCTTGGCGCGCGAGCATGGGCGGCACGCGATCACCGTGAATTCGGTAGCGCTCGGCGCGGTGTCCCACGCCGGCATCAAGGACGGGCCGCTGGCCCTCCACGCCAGCGCAGACAACGACGAACGGCTGGGCAAGATGCTCAAGGTCTACCCCATCGCCCAAGGTGCCGGACGGCTCGCGCGGCCCGAAGACATCTCCGCACTGGTCGCCTTTCTCGCGTCCGGGCGCGCCCTGTTCATCACCGGCCAGACGATAGGGGCCTCGGGCGGGTTTGCGATGCCGTAGTGGGCGCGTGCCCTGGTCATTGACTGGCCATGGAGCGAAGTTCAAGGCTCAATGAGAGCCGACAGCCATGATGTAATACCACAAACAATCGGAGAAGAGCATTGCGCATTGAATCGTTTCCAAAACATCTTGGTGTCTATGGCTTGCCTGCCTCTTTGCTGGACCGGGAAGACCACACGGTTGCTGTGATTGCCTTGATGCGGCGAAAAGCCTGCCTCAACCGGGAAATTCGTCATGCAATTAAGTACGAAGTGCAAATTCCGGCGGAGTGGCGAGCGCGAGTAGCCGGACGACTGTCGAAATTCGACGAGCGGATACTGGCTTGCTATCTGAGTCCGGCCGTGCGTTTTCGTACCTTTTGGTCTTGCAGCGGGATGTTTTTGAGTGGGGACGGCAAATGGCCGGTAGGCACAAAGGCATATGCAATGGCGCTCGACGTTCAACTGCTCGCCGCGTACAACCCGGACTGGATGCACCTCGGATATGACGAAACTGCAATGTCCGCATCGTGCCCGCAGTGGCGCGTCATTCGGGAGCGGATTCAACGCCTGACCGATCGACCGAAAGAGCAAGTTTCTTTTGGCGTATTCATGTTGTGGCCCAAAGTCCTGGCAGACTTGGCAGCCTGGGACGCACGGGAGCAGGAGCAACGTCTGATCCTCGCGCGAGTCGTCTTCTCACTGTCTTCCGTTGGTGCCACAGATTGGTTTATCAAAGAGGCTTTGACGCGCTGCCCCGCATTGCAAGAAGAGTTGGGCGATCTGGTGCATCCGTCTGAGATCGGGAAGGTGCCGAGCATGGATAGAGAAGAACCTCTCGTGCCCGTTGTCAACGCTGCTGCAACCGCTTGCCAAGAGTGGCGCGCGGGTTGGGATGTGCTGCTCGAAAGGCTTGAGTGCCTCACGGAACGGCTAAAGCAGCCGAGCCTCGAAGGCGTCACGGCGCTGGGGCAACTTTGCGGTGAGCTGGGTGTTGCGGTGCAACAAATGCCTTCTCAAGATGTTGTGGAAAGGGCCAGGCTTGAAGCCGCAGTCAAGGTCTTGGCAGACCATTGCCGCAGTTTGAGCCAAGAACCTGTACTCGACGGTCTCGTCGATGAACTCGTCGGGAAAGTTCCGGCGCGCTGGCAGTTGGCACAGCAAGAGTGCACTGACGCCAAAGCGCTGGCTGCATTGGCCGACGATGCTGAACGCGCCATGTCCCAGACGATCGATTGCGCGGAGCGTCTTCGACAGGCATGGCAAGAACGAACAGACTTGGAGAAAGCAGTTGACCAAGCCAGTGCCGCCATCACATCCGCCAAGCCTTTTGCAGAGCGTCGAGTGTTGGAACTAAGGAGGCAAGAGAGTTATCGCCTGCTTGCGGATGCAGAGGCTGCGGTGTCCGGACTTGAGGCTGATTTGCTGGCCAGCGCGTCCCCGTTCGAGAAGTCCTTCGACCGTTCATCGAACTATCAAAGCGGACAATTGCTTCAGCAGGATAGGCAAACAAACGCTGTCTTGCCCGAGATTGAGGCAAAACAGCCCGTCGTGGAACCAGTCCCCGCAGAAATTGACGCCCAGCCCAAGGCGCAAACGCAAAGCGCGTGTTGTGAGCTTGTGCTCGAGCAGCACACTGCGCCACTGCAAGCTACGCCACCGATTGCAGCGCCGCCTGTGATGGCGCCTGCATCAGAGCCATCGGTGGCAGCGCCGAACAATGTCGTCGACGTCAAGGTGCCCACGCCTGTGCTTCCAGCGGAGTTTGAAACAAATGTCGATGACAACCTCTACTCGGTCGAGGCGGGAGAGTTGTGCAAACCGATTTGGACTCTGCTTGGCTCACATCAGTTGGGTCTTGCGTATCAATTCACCAAAGCGATTGCAGAACAGAAGCCGACCCTCAGAGTGCCGCCGCCGGCGCTATTGGCCGCTGTCACGCTGGCCAAAGAGCTCGCACTGCCAGACGGTGCCATCAGGGAAGCCCTGACGAACCATTTGAACGAACTCACGTCCGACATGTTTGTTCAGGACGGACCGTATGCTTGGCATACGGCGCTGAACCTTCTGCTGGTCGCTGCGACGTTGCGTCCGATGGTGCTTGCTCCCGGCGTAGGTGCAACGACGGCAGCGGGATACCTGCGCCTATCCAACTATCCTGCGCTGTATCGGTTGGTCGTCGAAATCAAAGAGTTCAGCGAGAGGCTGCAGGGATTCCGGATTGAACCGGCGGCGCTCAAGGCCGCTCGCTCCGAAGCGGGAATGCGCGAGGAATTGGCGCACCTGCAACGAGGTGCGACCGAGTGGTTGGGCGAGCATGCTCCGGCGATGACGATGAAGTTCGCTGCGGCCACAAACGTGTGGCGGCATTGGACGAAGCCACAGGGGGTGCTGCACCAGCTTGTTTCAATTGTTGCGGCCAACAGGTCTACCGACTTGCAACACGCCAAGTCTCTGGTCATGAAGCTATCTGATCCGAACGAATTCTCGCGCCTGGTGCGAGAGACGGACCGCAAAATACTTCGCCGAATCAGGGGAGAAGACATTCACTCTGGCGCGCTTGACCAACTCCAGCGCAGCGTTGCCGAAGCGCGCACCTACGCCCGCAAGTGGATCATTTTGGCCGAATCCGAAGGGCAAAGCGGCAACAGGCTGCGCGAATTGCTCCACGAGGTTAGGCAGACGCTGAGCAAGGCGGCTTCAAGCGTTGACGTCGAACTGGCCAACGGAGATCCCGACGAGTGGGGCCTCGTCGCGGCGGCGCGATCCGTGGTGTCGTCGCAGTTCAAGGCAATGCGCAATCTGTTCGACCCTGCGGCCGAGTTGCTCCCCGCAGAGCCCACTGCGGCCGAAGCGCTCGCACGTGCGGTATTGCTCGTTCCTTGCTTGCACCTGCACGAACGATGGGAACTCAGGACGGAGCTTGCGCAGGTGGTGTCTGCCATTGCGCAATGGTCTGCTTTCCCCGGAACTTTGGAAGATGCTTTCTGGGCACGCTTGGAAAGCGGTGACCTTTTCGGTGCCGAACTCATCGTGCAAAAGTACCCGGACTTCGAGGCCGCAGAGCGATGGCGTGTGGAACTCAAGCGCATGCGAGAGTCTTGGAGAAATAATCTCAACCGCCGCATTGCCGAGGTCCGGCGAGACATGGAGGTAGGTCGGGCATATGGCTATTTGAATGACCAAGACCTTGGTCATTTCGAGACGGAACTCAGGCGCTGCCAAGATCGTGCCGAGCAGGGCCAGTTCGATGTGGCCCTTGCGGCTGTTGACGATGCTCGCAAGGCATTGGCGGAACATCGTGCCAAGCGCACGCAACAGGTTCAACGAGCGCTATCGGAAATCAACCGAACCGCCGAGAGTGCGCCAGGCATCGATGAGGTCGAGCGTGTACTTCGTGATGGCGATGTCGCTACTGCCCATGAGCTATTGCAGCGATTGGTGGAGGGCAAGCCCGTTTGGCCGGAAGAACATGCGCTGGTTGACGGGTTCAAGGAATTCTTCCCGCACACTTTGCAAACCCTGGATGCGTGGTTGGATGCGAATTCACCCCGCAGCGTCATTGAAGGAGCCATGCGCAGTGGTCAAAAGCTCGGTGCGTTGGATTTTGACCCCCTGGGAACTGCACAGCGTGAGCATGCGGTCAAGCTGTTTGGCTTGTGGTCTGAGATCAAATCGAAAAAGCGTGTCGATGCCGGGAAGCTCGAATCGCTGTTTAGCGGGCTCGGGTTTCAGTTCAAGCGAATTCAGGTGATCACCGAACGGCCGAGTGCGCGCGAAGAAGTCTGGAGCCTGGAGTTGGAGCCGATGAACGACCGCGCGGTGTGTCCGGTGCCGCACTTCGGTTCCATGGCCAAGGGGCGCTATCGCGTGATTTGTGTCTGGGAGCAACTTGCCGACGAGGATATCCTCCAACTCGTGGGCGACCCGACGCTTCAGAAACCAACTATCGTCCTGCACTTCACCCGGATAAAAGAACGCAGGCGCAGGGAACTCGCGCGGATTGCTAAGACCAGTCGCAAAGCGTTCCTGCTCGTCGACGAATTGATGCTGATCTATCTTTTGGCGCAGTCGACGTCAAAGGTCTCGGGCCTGTTTCAACTGGCACTACCGTTCGCATACTCAACGCCGTATGACGCTACAGCCGGTTTGGTTCCCCCCGAAATGTTCTATGGCCGAAGCGCCGAGCTTGATGCGGTCAAGGGGATCAACGGTCGCTGCTTCATTTACGGTGGTCGTCAGTTGGGCAAGACAGCGCTGTTACGTCGTGCGGAGCAGTCGTTCCACGCACCGGACGCGGGGCGATTCTCGCGCTGGGTAGACCTGCGCGCCGAGGGGATCGGCGTCAGTCGTCAAGCCGAAGAGATTTGGGTTTGTCTTGCCGAGCAACTCAAGCTCATCAAGGTACTGGAGGCGGTTGTCCCGATTCCGAGTCCCTCACGCAAAGGAAGCATCGACACCATCATTCAGGAGATCAGACACTTTCTTGGGCAAGATGACGACAGGCGCATCCTGCTGTTACTTGACGAAGCCGACCGATTTTTCGAGCAGGATGGCAAAAAGGACTTCGCCGAGACCCGCCGCCTCAAGCAACTGATGGACGAAACGTCCAGGCATTTCAAGGTCGTCTTTGCCGGACTGCACAACGTGCTGCGGATGACCGAGCGAGCGAACCATCCGCTCGCTCACTTCGGCGAGCCCATCAAGGTCGGACCGCTGGTAGATGAAGACGAAGTCAAGGAAGCTGAGGAATTGGTGCGCCGCCCCATGGCAGCCGCAGGGTTCGAGTTCGAGTCACGAAACCTGGTCATTCGGATCCTGGCACAAACGAACTACTACCCAAGCCTCATACAATTTTATTGCTCGCGCCTTTTGGGGCACATGCAGTCGAGGCTGGCATCGGCACGACACCCACCAGGGCCACGCTACATCATCTCGGACAAGGACATCGAGTCGGTCTACTCAAGTGGAGAACTTCGCGATGAGATCCGCTCCAAATTCCGTCTGACATTACAGTTGGACCCACGCTATGAGGTGGTTGCCTACGCCCTGGCGTGGGCCACTTTGGAGGGCACTTACAAGCACGCAGACGGATTGAACTGGAAGAGCATCCGCGAGAAAGGTGCGCTGCACTGGTGGCCGGAAGGATTCCAGGACACAAGCGAGCGCGATTTCTGCGTGCTCCTTGATGAGATGGTTGAGCTTGGTGTGTTGAGCAGGGCGCGCGAAGGCTACTACACGTTGCGCAATCTGAATATCCTGTTGCTTTTGGGCAGTCGCGATGAAATAGAGGCGGTACTCGTCAAGGATAGAGAGCCATCAGTCGAATTCGAGCTGTCGTCCTTCCGTCCGTCCTTGAAATCATCAACCAACAGTCCGCAACGCAATCCGCTCACGTATCAGCAACTCGACAAGCTCATGCGGCGCGAGAACACAGTGACGGCCATCGCTGGAAGCCATGCGGGCGGCATCTCTGACGTGATCGAGGCTCTACGCGACTATGTTGGAGAGACTGCACAGGTGAAGGTGTTGGAGGACGATTGCCTGGACACCATGTCGTTCACGCACGCTCTCGACCGTGCACTCAAGGCTCGAGAAACTGAAGGAAACACGCTGGTGCTCGTTCCGGCTACGGTTGCGTGGAGTTCGGAATGGATTGAGGCTGGCCGCCAAAAGCTCAACTTGCTCAGAAGCCCAAGCAAGTTCGTGTCCCTTGTTTTCCTGGCGAACCCAGTGACTTTGTGGGGCGCAATGAGCGACAGGGCTACCTTTGCAGACATGCAAGTGCCGTGGATGTCTTTGTTGCCCTGGGCTGACGAGTTCGTCAAGCACTGGCTCACCGAGCAACAACTACCTTCGGAAAAGGAAACTCGCCAGCAAGTTCGGCAAGTGACCGGCTACTGGGCATCGGCTTTGCAGGATCTGGTGAGGAACTGCAATCAGGAAAGCGAACTCAAGCGTCGCATTGAATCCCATTTCATCGGCATGGGGCCTGACCAAATTGATGCATGGGCCAAGTCCTTCGGTTTTGTCGTTTGTGAGCCTCAACTTGTGCTTTGCAGACTGGCCGCATATCGTGAGCCGGTCACCGTAGCGGAGCTCGCTGAGCTCGCGGAGGTCTCTTTGGAGATTGTCGAGCGGTCCTTGAGGTGGGCAGACCTTCTCGGATTGGTCGTTCGTGGGGGTGGCGACTATTGGAGTCTGGACCCTTTCATCAGCGGACTGCTCAACAAACTGGAGAACTGATGCGTCTTTGGAGTCTTCCAGGTCCCAGCCACTTTCTTGACCAAGCGGTGGCTGCACTCAGGGATGGTTGCAGCTTACTTTTGCCGGTGCCTGCACACGGTCTGAATGGCTTGCGAAAAGCGCTCGAAGATCGGCTGCACTTCGATGGCTGGAACGTGGCGCCCGTCGTCGAAGATGATGGTGGTGATCCAGTCGAGCAGATGTTTTCGGCGCTCGGACTCGATGACGGCAATCAAAGGCGAACGGTCGCGCTGCTTCGGCAAAGGCTCGATCCCGGGCAGGTTGTGCTCGTTGACAGGGTCCTGCCGTGCAGTTGGAGCGCTTGGAAGCAGTTCATCGGTGAATACGAAATCGCAAGCCGCAGCATTGGCATGTGTGAGCGCCCGCTCATCGTGCTGTTCACCGAAGGTGTCGCGCTTTTGGAGATGCCGCAAACAGCTGTTGCGCTACGTGCATTGGCGTGGAACAACGTGGTCGGCGAACTCGATGTCTTGCTGTTTGTGACTTCTTTGCTGCGTAATGGCACAAGACCCGGCTACGAATTGCGACTCGTCAGACGAATGATTAGCCGCTTGGCGTTGTGGGATTTGGCTGTCGCCGCCTACCTCATCGAGCGCAATCCGGAGGATCTTTTTCACCCTGCGGTAGTGCTCAACGACGCTTTGCGCGAACTCGGGATGCCGGCCGGACTGGACAGGACATGGCAATCCGGTGGTTTGCAGTGCTTTGACGATGTGCAGTGCGCTCACCCCTTCTTGATTGTGCGGGAAGGCGATGCACAGCAAGAGCTGACGATGCGCCTGTGGGCGGCTCAAGCGACTGAGGTGCTTCCGGCGCTCGAGCTGCAACGTCGCAACCTCGTTCGCCTCATGCGGGGGTTGGTTGCAACACCGATAGATGTGGCGGGCATCAGGTACTGCGACCTCAACGATATGGAGATTGGGCCACTGTCTTATGTGGCTCATAGGCAGGGCCTGAGTGACAACATCCAGCGGACGGCGGAAAAGCTCAAGCGATTGCGCAACAAACTCGCGCATCTTGATGCGCTGGACGCGATCGATGTGTTTGACGAAAAACTGTACCAGCACTCGACGACTGACGACTGACGGCTGACGACGGCAATGTCCAACGCCTGCCGGTGCCCGCACATGGCTGCATCCGGCGAGCGATATGCATCTCGTGTGCGGGTCGATCCTGATCTCGTTGGCGGCCATTGGCGCTGACATCCGCGCCGGCCAGTTCGGCTCCGCATCGCGCTGGGCGATCTCCCGATCGACGGCATCGGCGATGGCCTGCACCCGATCCACCTCCGTTGGTTTGCCCTCGATGCGGGCCGGTCGCGCCTCGTGCGTTGCGTCTTGTGCGCCTTGTTCGTCCACGCCTTGGGCACCTCGTCGGGCAAGGCCGCTGCATCAGTTCTGCTTGTCTTCCAGCTTTTTCTTTGCCGCATGCAGTGCGGGCAGCATGAAGTCGCGCAGCGCTTGCACGGCGGCGGCGTCGTCCAGACCTGTTGCGGGCTCGTTGCCGGTGTCGGCGCGGTAGGCGCGCGCGCGCCATTCGAGTCGGCTGCCACTGCCGGCAGGCACGACCCGCAGCCGTGCCGAGTAGGAGCCGACCGCAAGCACCTTGGTGTCTATCGTCCGCCCCGAGCGGTAGGACATGCTCATTTCTGCCGGCAGGTGCTCGTCGAGTTCTTCGCTGATGCCGGCGCCCTGGTCGAAGGTCAGGCTCCGTTTCGAGCCGACGGCGTTGCCTTGGTCGGCCTCGCTGGCCTTCAGGCGCGGGTTCCAGCGCGCCAGCGATCCGAAGTCGCCGACCAGCGCCCACACCGCAGCGGGTGCGGCGGCGATTTCGACCGCTTCATCGATCTTTTGTGGCGTCGGCCCGTGCGCGCGCGCCGATGGCGCGGTCAGCATGGCCAATGCAAATGTCAGGGCTAGTGTCGCGTCACGGATCAGATGTCGTAGGCTGCGCGCAGCCATCGGAGCGCAGCGCAAGGCGCATCGCGCAGCCAATACCAAGCGTATTGGCAAGCGATGCAACGCCGCGATGCGCTTCGATGGCCAGCGCAGACCGACAGATGATCGGTGACGCGACACTAGCAGTCCACGGTGGCTGCGGCGGTGTGCCGGGTGAGGGTGAGGGTGAGGGTGAGGCTGTGATTTCATGCGTCAAAGGGGTGTGGGTCGGGAAAGGGTGGCAGGGGCGAGGCGCCGGCCTGCGCCTGTGGCGCCCGGCAGGGGTTGGCGTTGCCGGCGCCATTCGGGCAGCAGGCCCGCCAGCAGTGCCAGCGCGCCGAGCAGCACCAAAGGGGCGTGCAGTTCGTGGCGCTGTGGCCGTGTGGCGCCGCCTGGCAGTCTTTGCAGCGCGCTGACCACGGTGCCGGCATCGCTGGCCGTATGGACTTGCAGCCCGGTGATTTCGGCGATGCGGGCGAGGACTTCGTCCCGGCGCCACGACAGGTGCTCGGTGCCCGCACTGGGCGGGCGCTGGGGTCGGTTGCGCAGGTCCTCTCCGGCGGCGGCCATGCGCTCTCTGTCCGGCGCAGGAATCGCGGGCTGGGCTCCCGGGGAGGCAAAGGCCGCTGCTTCTTCCTGCGTCCAGTAGCCAATGGTCTGGCCCTGGGCGCCGGTGCGCGGCACGGGCTGGGGTTGCAGGCCGCCGACGCCGAACAGGACCCCTGCCGGGGTGTTGGCCGATCGGTCAAAGCGTGGCTCTCTGCCGGGGAAAATCGGCGGCGCCTGGTGGCCGTCGGTGAACAAGGCCAGCGCAGTGCCGGGCCAGTGCTGCCGGATCTGCTCCAGCGCCGAGTAGGTGCCGTAAAAGAGGTGGCTGTCGGCCGCCCATGCCATGCGCCAGTCGAGGTTGGTCAGCACATCGTCGAGCGCCGCGTAGTGCGCGCAGACTTCGACCGGCGCCATCAGCACCAGGGTTTTGCGTTCGGTGAACACGCCGACGCCGGCACTGTGGCCGCAGGGCAGTTCGCGCACCACGCGGCGCAGGAGTGCGCGGGTGTAGGCCAGGCGTGTGATGGGCGCGGCGTCTGCCGGCAAGTTGCCGTCCGGGGGTTGCCCGTGCATGTCGGCCACGTTCATGCTCTGCGTGATGTCGACGACCAACAAGGTGGTGCCGACGCGCGACGGCCAGGTGAAGCCGGGGCGTAGCAGTGCCAGCGAAAAGGCCAGCACGGCCAGGATGGCGAGCCACCAGCGTGCGCGATGGCGCAGGGCTGTTTTTGGCGTGGACGATGGCCGGGTGCCCGTCATCTCAATGCATTCCGCGCGGCGGCCCGACCATTTCGGTCCAGGCGGCTTTGTCCTTGAGCAGGCGCTGCTGCGCCTCGTCGTCGAGGTCGCTGCCCGGGCGGCGCCAGTTGCGCACCTCCAGATCGGGCAGCACGCGCAATGCAAGCTCGAAGTTGTAGCGGGTGTTCCAGTCGTCGGGCTGTATCCGCAGCGCCCGGCGGTAGCCGGATTTGGCCAGTTGCAGCAGCGCCATCGCGCGTTCCGTGCTGCCTTCGTCGCGCGCGGCCTCGATGCCGCGGCGCAGGTACAGGTTGGCGACGTTGACCCGCACCGCCTGGCGCACGCTGTCGCTGCCCAGTGCTTGTGCGTCTGCGTAGGCGCTCAGCGCTTCGTCGAAGCGGCCCTGCCGCTCCAGCGCGATGGCATGTGCCAGCAGCACCGGTGCCGGCGCGCCGGGCGCCGCAAGCCCCGCGCTCATCTGCTGGTTGGCCTGCGCCGCTTGCCAGGCGTCGAATGCGCGCGCGCCGGCCAGCGCTGCCGCGAGCAAGGCCGCGAGCAGGCACAGCCATGGCAGCCAGCGCCCTGCCAGCAGCACGGGCCGCAGGCGCGCCGGGGTCAGCCGCGCTGCCAATGCTCTATCTCCAGGCTGCGCGCCAGCAGCAGCAGCAGCGCGCACGATAGCGCGATGGCATCGCACCACGGTGCCAAGTTGCGCCGTGGCTGCGCTTGCAGGTAGCGCAGCGGCAGGTTTTGCAGCCGCGAGACATCGCTGATCGCGGCCGCGAGGGCCTGCGGGTTGTCGGCCTCGTACAGCCGGTAGGGCGTGCCCAGGTCTTGGAAGAAGGTGTGGAGGTGGTATTCGGGCGCCACGTCGGCGCCGGCCTGCGGGTCCGGCGGGCGGGTAGGGCTGTTGCTGCCGGGCGAGCGCAGGTACACCCAGTACAACTGGACGCGGTATTCCTCGAACAACCGGCGCAGCTTGATTTGGGCACTTGGCTCGATCTGGGCCGCGCCGTCGGACACGAACAGGATCACGCGCGAGCCGGTATGGGGCTGCTCGCCGAACTGCGCCAGGGCCAGCGCCAGGCCGGCCGCGACATTGGTCAGTCCGATGCCCGGCGTGGCTGCGGCGCGCAGCGCGGCGCGCACCGCTTCGTGGTCGGACGACAGGCCCAGCACCTGCATCGGCGCGGTGGAAAACAGGGTCAGGCCGAACAGGTCGAGCGGGCGCTCTTTGACAAAGCCGTCGAGCAGCCGCGCTGCGGCCTCGCTCTTGGACTCCTCGCCGGCCTGGCGCGCGGCGGCAAAGCCGTCGGCCATGCTGGCGCTGCGGTCGAGCACGATGGCCAGGTGCGCGCCGGTGCCGGTGCGCTCGATCGGTAGTCCTTGCAGATAGCCGCCGGCCAGACTGAGCGCGGCGGCGGCGAGCGCCAGGCTGGCGGCGCAGCGCAGGCCGATGTCGACCCAGCGTGACGCCGTATCCACGGGCCAGGTGCCGACGCTGGCCCACATCACCCGCCGCTGGCCGTGCAGCCACCATGGCAGCACGGCCAAGGCCAGGCCATAGAGCCAGGCAGGATGCTCAAACTCGGGCATGCGCCCTCCGGCGGCCGGGCGAGCGGCTGAACTCGGCCGCCAGCCGAAACTCGCGCTGCGCCAAGCGGCGCAGCAGTGCGGCCAGGTCCTGCCGTGCCAGGCGCGTGGCGGGGGCGGCAGCCCCGGGGTCGAGGTAGAAGGCGCACTGCGACGCTGCGAATACCTCGCGCACCTGGCTGGCCAGAGGCGCCAGCCCGGGATGTGCGGCGAAGAAGGCGTCGAGCCGATCGGCAAACACCACTTCTGCGGCCGTCGCATCGAAGGCCCGGTGCCAGCAGCGCAGGTCGTCGGCGTCGGCTGGCAGCACCCCGCCGGCACCGGCGCGTGGGCGGGACTTCACGGTGCGCCAAGCCTGGGCGAAGGGCCGGGTGCTGCGCCGCAGCAGCCAGCGCCCACTGCTCCAGGCCCAGCCGGCCAGCGCCAGCAGCGCCACGCCGAGCCAGGCGCCGCTCTCGATCAGCCGGCTACGCACGTCCAGCCGGTTGGCTTGCCAACCCGGGCGCATGCTGTCGACCCAGCCGGCCCGGCGCTCCCACGGCACCAGCGGCGACAGCGATAGCCGGCTGGCCGGCAGCATCAGCCGGGTGATCTGCGCGCCCTTGCGCAGCCGCAGCGGGGTGGCTGGCAACGGCACGTCGGTGGTGTTGTGCACCGTCTTGAACAGTTGCCAAGTGACGGACAACCACTGGCAATTCGCGCAGACGCTGCCGGCCGGCTCGACGCTGTGGCCCCGCAGTTCCAGCGGGCCGTCTTCACGGGTGGGCGCTTGCAGCCCGTCGCGGTCGATCTCCCAGCCCGGCGGCCATTCGATCAGGGCACGGTAGACGAGCAAGTCGCCCAGGTGGCGGGCGCTGTCGCGGGGCGGCTGCGTGCGCAGCAATCGCGGCATCGGCGCGCCATCGGGCGCTGCGGCCGCCGATGTGGTGGCTGACGTAGTGGCCGATGTGGCCGACATGGCCGATGTCGTGGCCGAAGCCGGGAGCGCGCCAAGCATCCAGGCCATCAGCATGGCCAGCGCGATGCCGCAGGCGCTCAGTGGCTCGTCAAACCGGCGGGGGGTCGACGCAGGATGTCTCATGTGCCGCCTCGGGCCAGGAAATGCCGCGCCAGCGCTGCCAGGTTCAGCCCGTCTTGCGCCACCAGCAGCGAGGCGCCGTGGCGCCGCGCCATTTGCGCCGCGCCGGCATGGCGCGCCTGTTGCGCCGCCGCCAGGCGATCGGCCAAGCCCGGGTGCAGGAACACCAGCCGCTCGCGCGCGTTTTCCAGATCGGCCAGACGCACCAGCCCCCAGCGGGCGGGCGGCGCGCGCTCCAGGCTGTCGGCCAGCAGCACGACCACGACTTCGTGCAGCGCCAACTGCTTGAGCATTTTCTCGAACAGCGCCATGTCGAAGTAGAGGTCGGAGACCACGAACACCAGAGAGCGCTGCCGTGGCAGCCAGCGGGTCGCCTGCACCAGGCCCTGGGCGCTCGCTTCGCGTGCGGCGCCTTGTACGGCCAGGTCGCGCAGTTGCCGGGCGACATGCTCGCCGGCGTGGCGCGACAGCGTTGGCGGCAGCAGCAGTTCGCGCCGCACGGCGCCATCGCAGCCGATGAAGCCGAACGGGTCGCCGCGACGGAATGCGCCACGCGCCAGCGCCCGGGCAAAGCGGGCGGTGAGTTCGAAGCGCTCGACGCTGCCGGCAAAGCGCATCGAGCGCGACAGGTCGGCCAGCAGTACCACCGGGATCCGGCTGCGCTGGCGAAACTCGCGCACCCAGGGCCGGCCAAACGGGTCGGCGACGCTGGCGCGCAGGTCGATGCGGCGCGCATCGCGCCCCACGGCAAGCGGCACCACGCCGCGAAACTCTTCGCCGCTACCGGCCACGCGGGAGCGGTGGCTGCCGGGGTGCACGTCGGCGGCGCGCCAGCGGATGCGGTAGGCAAGCTCTTCGGCGGCGCGGGTCATGGAGCGCTCGATGGTGTCACGGCGCTGGCGTCACGGTGCGGCGACCCGGCGCAGTATCTCCGCCGCCAGGGGCCGTGCAATCTCGGCCCGCTGCGCCTCGTACACCGGCTGCAATGCCAAGCGGTGCGCGATGGTGTCGACGAACACCGTGCGCAGGTCTTCGGGCACGATCGCCGCGCGGCCCTCCAGCCAGGCATGCACACGCGCCGCGCGGACCAGCATCGCGACACCACGCGGGCCGGCGCCGGCGGCCATCAGTTCTTCGACTTCGATCTCGGGCAACAGCACGCCGTAGCGCGCCGGCTCTCGCGTGGCCAGCCACAGTTCCGTGCCGTAGTGGCGCAGGGCCGGGCTGGCGCTGATGGTGTGTTGCAGCGTCGATGCCAGCCCATCGAGTTGCGCCGGGTCGATCAGACCTTCGGGAACCGGCGATAGCAGCGCCTGCGTGTCGTGGAAGCGGGCATCGAACATCAGCGCTTCGAGGTGTGCCCGATCGGTGGGCGCTTCGATCAGGATTTCCATCAGAAAGCGGTCGCGCGACGCGGCCGGCAACTCGAAGGTTTCCTCGCGCTCGACCCGGTTGCGGTCGGCGAACACCGTCAAGTGGGCAAACTCGAATTCGCGATTGAACGCCGCAATGGTGCGCTCGGCCATCAGCCGCAGCAGCAATGCGTGCACCTGCGGGCGCGCACGGTTGATTTCGTTGAAGAAGAAGACCGAGAGTTTTTCGCCCTGCGCCAGCAGCGGCCCGGGCAGCACGCGGGGGCGGCCGTCGTCACCGAGCTGGGTGTAGTAGATCAGGTCGCTGGGCATCAGGTCGATGGTGCCCTCGATGCGCTGGTAGCCGCCGCCGATGCCCCGCGCCAGCGCCTGTAGCAGCGTGGTCTTGCCGACGCCGACATCGCCTTCGAGCAGCACATGGCCCCGGGCGAACAGCGCGACGACCACGCTGCGCACGGGCTTGGGCATACCGACCATCACGGCATTCAAGGCATTTTCGAGCGTGAGGGCGCGTTGCCGCCAGTCCGCGAGCAGGTTGTCGGAGGTCATGGGGGAAAAGAAAGGGTGGCGCCAGGGGACAAAGGGCTTTTGGGCAGCATTCAACCCAAGTCCCCATGCGCCATGTGCCATGTGCCATGTGCCCCTGGCTAGGAGCGTTTGCGGCTTTGCAAAACCGCGCGATGGCTGCGGCTATTGCCGGGCGTGCGCCTGGCATCCTTGCCGGCCCGGGCGCATGCCATCGCGGGGATTCGCTCAGCGTTCATCGATGAACGGCGGGGAGGTACGGCTGTTGGGGCGTCTGGCGGGCGGCGGCTTCAGTTCACGTCGAACTTGAAGGTTCCCGTCGCACGCGCATTGGCCAAGCGCTTGGCGTTGCGCTCTTCCATCGACTGGACGGCCTGCTGGTTCTTGTTCAACTCGGCAGGGTCGTGCTTGGGGTCGTACTTGCTGCCGGCCAGTTTGGCGGGATAGCCGGGTTTGGGTTCCCAGCAATCGCCGGCGGCCTTGCAGTTGGTGCCGTCGTAGGCTTGGGCGCCGGCACCGATGAACAGGGCTGCGGCGGCGATGGACAGGGCATGGTATGTCTTCATGTGAGTCTCCTTGAGGGTCTGGGGTTGGGGTTGGTGATATGGCGTGGGCCGGGTCCGGGCCCACCCCGCTATTTGGTCCATGCGGCCTTGGCCGGATCGCCCACATAGATGGAGCGCATCCAGGCCATGAGTTGCAGGATTTCGTCCTGCGTCAAGCGGCCGCGCTGAGGCCCCATGGAGCCGGCCAGTCCGCCGTAGACACTGGAGAACAAGCCGGCGTCGGTGTTGTTCTTCGGGTAGGTCCAGTAGTCGTCCGCCAAACCTGGCCCGAGTTTGCCCTCGGCCTTGTGGCCGTGGCAACCGGAGCAGGCGGTCGCGAACAACGACTCCCCTTTCTTGATCGCGGCGGCGTCCTTGTTGTAGGGGTTTTTGCCGGTCTCCTTGAATGCCTTGACGGCAGCCGTCTCGGTCTCCTTGAGCCCGCCGAAATTGAGCGGCGTGCCTTCGATCTGGTGGTAGAAACGCGGTGTTTGGGCCATGCCGTGCACGCTGAACTGGAGCGCACTCAGCGCGATGGGGATGGCGTAGAAGGCGCGACGGATCATCATTGGCGCACGACCCCTGCTGCTGCGGCCATGGGCGCGGTCTGTGGCGTGAGGGCAGTAATCCCCTCGCTGCCCAGGACTTGGTCGAAGACGGGTTGCAGGCGGGCCATGGCCGTTTCGATCTGCGATAGCAAAAGGGTGTTGCCCTTCTTCACGCCGATCGAGGTGTCGTAGCTGAAGATCACCCGCTCGCCGTCGCTGCGCCGCGCCTCGGGCACGACCACCGCGCGCAACGGCTCTTTGCTGGCCTTGACATAGCGCGCCACGGCCGGCGCCCAGGCCACTGCGACATCGATGCGGCCTTCGGCCAGGTCGAGCACCAGCTTTTCGACGTCGTAGCGCACGAAGCGGTTGCGCATGGCCCTGTTGCCGCCCAGGGACATCAGGTAGGAAAAAGAGTCCGAGTAGCGCCCGATCTGGCGCAGCATGGTCTCGGCCGGCGTGCCGGGAATCACGCCGAGCTTGGCCGTCTTGAGCACCTCGCTGTTCCAGTCGCGCACGTCCGGCGCGTCCTTGGCCCGGGTGAGGAACACATAGCTGGAGCGGTAATAGGGACTGGTGGTTTGCAGCCGTGGGTCGCCGCTGTCGACGCCAAGCATCACATCGCACATGTCCTTGTCGATACCGTCACGCACGATGTAGCGCGGGTCGGCGAACGGCACCCGCTCCACCGCCATGCCCAGCGCGGCGCCGAGCTGCGCGGCCAATCGATCCTCGAAGCCGGCGCCGGTGGCCGTGCTGTATGGCAGGTCATCGTCGGCGGCACAGACCCGCAACGTTGGCGCGGCTGTCGCCGCCGCTGCGGCGAGCAGCAGCGCCGCCGCAACACTGATGAAGCGCATCGGGTCCATGTCGCCCACCTCTTACAGCGAGAAGACCATCATGCCGCCACCCATCTTGGTGTACTTTTGCAGTTCCTTGAAGGCGCCCACCGCGCCCAGGCCGGCCGTCGGGTCGGTCAGGTCGAACACCAAGCCCACACCCGGCCAGCCGCCGACGCCGTAGTAGATGGCGACATACTGCTTGCCCCGGTGCTCGTAGGTGACCGGGTGGCCGATCACGCCCGACGGCAGCTTGAACTGCCACAGAAGATCGCCGGTGTCGGCGTCGCGGGCCTTGATGAATCCGTCGAGCGTGCCGTAGAAGACCAGATCGCCGGCAGTGGTGGTGGTGCCGCCCCAGACCGCGAACTTCTCATCCTTGGTCCACTTGAACTTCGAGGTTTTGACATCGTAGGCCTTGACCTGGCCCATGTTGCCGTTGTTGCCCGGTGTGGCATACATGTTCAGCGTGGCGCCGACGAAGAACTGGCCCGCCCGGTAAGGCAGCATGAACGGCTCCCAGTCCATGCAGATCATGTTCGTGCCGAACATCATCAGCTCACGCTTCTTGTCGTAGGAGTCGTGGCCCTGGTTGTGGTAGCCCATCGCCGAGGGGCAGATGCCCTTGGCCTGGTGGTCCATGCGGGTGCTGTACTCGGGGTCGCGGATCGGCACCCCCTTCTTCATGTCGTAGCCCTTGAAGACATTGACCGTGGGGTCGATCTTGTCGGCCCGCACGAGGTTGCCGCTCTCCCGGTTCAGCGTGTAGACGATGCCGTTGCGGTCGGGGTGGGTCAGCAATTTTTGCTTCTTGCCGTCCACCACCTGCTCGGACAGGCCGATCCAGTTCACGCCGGCATAGTCCCATTCATCGTGCGGCGTCTTTTGGAAGGCGAACTTGGCTTTGCCGGTCTTTACGTCGCGGCTCCAGATCGACATGGTCCACTTGTTGTCGCCGGGGCGCATGGTCTCGTTCCACGGCGCGGGGTTGCCCGATCCGTAGAAAAGCTGCTTGAGCGACGGGTCGTAGGCGTACCAGCCCCAGTTGGTGCCGCCGCCGATCTTCCACGCATCGCCTTCCCAGGTGCTGGTGCCCAGGCCCTTTTGGCCATAGTGCGGGTTGGTGGCGTTGAAGTTGTCCGCCAGCAGCAAGTCGCTGTCGGGGCCGGTGGCATAGGCGCGCCAGACCTGCTCGCCATCCTTCATCCTGTAGGCGGTGACGTACCCGCGCACGCCGAGTTCGGCACCGGAGGAGCCGATGATCACCAAGTCTTCCACCACCAGTGGCGCCTGCGTCAGCGTGGAGCCGACGCTCGGATCGGAGTTTTCCATCTCCCAGATGACCTTGCCCGTCTTGGCGTCCAATGCCACGACGCGGCCATCGAGTTGGGTCTTGAAGATCTTGCCGTCACCATAGGCCAGACCGCGGTTGACCACATCGCAGCAGGCCACGGCGCGCACCGACGCATCCTGCTTTGGCTTGTGTTCCCACAGAATCTTGTTCGGGTCGTTCAGGTCGATCGCGTAGGTGATGTTCGGGAAGGGCGTGTGCACGTACATGATGCCGCCGACCACCAGGGGCCCGCCTTCATGGCCATGCAGCACGCCGGTGGAAAAGGTCCAGGCGGCCTTCAAATCCTTGACGTTCTTGCGGTTGATCTGGGTCAGGCCGCTGTAGTGACTATGGTCGTAGTCCTTGCCCTGCTGGGCCCATTGTTTGTGGTCTTGCGCCAGCCGTATCAACTCGTCGTTGGCCAGCGCCGTCTGCGACAGTCCGGCGAGCATGCCGCCCGCCAGCATCAGCCGGATGGCACATGCCACCGTGGCCAGGCGCGGCGACGCCGCATTGGCGTTGCCGGACGGACGCCCCTTTTGAGACGGATGTCCCATTTGAAATGCCTTCATTGAAGTCTCCTGTTATCCCGGGTTGATAGACAAACCGAATATTCTGAACACCGCTACGGTCCCGGGGCGATGTGCCGGAGGTCTTGGAGCGCGTTCTCCGCCGACCCTTGCAATCACCCGCTGTTTCAAACGGTGAGCGAATCCTAGGAGCCTTCTTGGCCGCAGGACAGTGAAATTGTCCCGTTGGCTACGGGATAAACTCACGAGATGGATCCAAAAATGTAACCACTCAGCCACCAGACCCATGGCAGACCCATGGCCCACGCCGATCCACCAAAACGGGTTCGAGCGCTGCGCCCCGCAAGGCCGGGGTGAGCGCACTGAAACGCTGCTCGGCGCCCGGCTTGTGTGCCTGGCCGCCACCCCGAAAAGCGGGGCCGGACATACCTGTTGGCGCGTGTCTCCGTATGCAGCGCGCAAGGCGCGGGCGCGCGGCCATGAGCGCCGTGTCAGCGGCCGGCGTCCGTCGCGGAGCTCAGGCGCTGCTGGAATTGGCCGGGTGATACGCCGACCACGCGCCGGAACGCGCGGCTGAAACTGGCCGGGTCGGTGAAGCCCAGGCCGAGCGCAACCTGCACCACCGTCGCTGCGGGGTCGGCCAGGAGTTCGCAGGCCCGCTCGAAGCGCACCTTCTGCGAGAGGTCGCGGAACGTCAGGTTCTCCTTTTTCAGGTGGCGATCCACCGTGCGCGCCGACAAGTTGATGCGGCGCGCCAGGTCGTCCAGCGTGACCAGTTCGCCCAGGTCATCGCGCAGCATCATGGTCACGTAGTCGCCCCATCCGGGGTCGCCGGGCGGCGGCCTTTGCCCCAGTATCCCGCAGCGTTCGTCGACCTCTTTCACGACATGCGGGTCGGCCATGGGCAGGGCCTTGTCCAGCAGATCGGCGCCCATGACCACGCGAACTCCGCCCAGTCCCCGCTCTCCGAAGTGAAATCGCGCCGGTGCCAGCGCGCGGTAGCGGGCGATATGGGATGGCTCGGGCATGGACAGATGGATGTCGTAGACGGGCGTGTCCTGCCCGAAGGTCAGCCGCACCTGGTTGCCGTGCGAGGTGGCCATCACCTCATACATGAAGCGCAGAGTCTCCGGCGCAAAGCTGGTGACGGGCGTGTACACCGCCTCGCCGTGCGACCTGGTGCGGCGATATGTCATCGTGAACGTCTCGGTCATCAGGTGAAAGTGCCGGCTGACCATCCACATGACCTCATCGAAGTTGCGGCAACTCCACATGCCGTAGCCGAGCAGATCGTGCGAGTTCATCTTGATCAGGCTGCCCATCTCGAAGCCCAGATCGGTGCGTCCGGTGAGTTGGCGCGCAGACGCCACGAAGGCTTCGATCTCGGCCGGCAGCAGCGGTATCTTGCGCCGCTCGAAGCGTGTCTCCTCGAAACCTGCCTTGCGCAGCAACTGCGCCGTTTCGACGCCCTGCCGGCGCAGCGCGTCGAGCAGCAAGACGAAATAGCGCACCGGACTGCGCTTGGCGGGAGCCGTCATGGGGTATCACCGGGGGTCAGGGTATTCACTCATTTGGCGGGAATTGTCATGCCAGCGTCCGGTACGGCAATCGCGCGCATCGAGCGCCGTGCCGATGATCTCGCGCAGCGAACCAAGAGCCAACCGTGTCCGGCAAGCGAGCCCGATGCTAGTCCCCGGACCGGTTTTCGTCCACCGGACTTGCCACAGGGGCATCGCCGACCTGCGCATCCCAACCATGACACCAGAAACCCCCCGCTCCACGCTGATCTGCGTCGACAACGGTGGCACGCTCACCGACGCGATTGCGGTGCGCGGCGGCCGCTTTTTTCGCGCCAAGGCGATCACCACTGCGCACGATCTGAGCCAGTGCTTCATCGAGTCGATCGCCGCGCTGTCGCGCGAGATCTTCGGCGAGACCGCCATCGAGCGCCTGCTCCAGGAAACCGGGTCGATCCGCTACGCCACGACCCAGGGCACGAACGCCTTGGTGCAGGGCCGCGACAAAGGCCCACGGCTCGGGCTACTGCTGCCCGAGGGCATGGCCGCCACGGCGCTGCTGTCCACGCCGAATGAGCAGGCATTGTTCGCCGCATTGGTCGGCGAGCGGGTCGGCCATATCCGCGACGACGCCGACGACCTGGCCGTGATCGAGGCGGTCAATGCGCTGCTGCGCAAGGGCTGCAACCGCATGGTCTTGGCGCTCGACGGCAGGCAGTACGGGGCGCGCGAGCTCGCCTTCCGGCGCGTCTTCCTGCGCTGCTTTCCGCGCCACTTCCTCGGCGCCGTGCCCCTGCTGCTGGCGCACCAGCTGACGGACGACACCAGCGTCGGTCGCCGGACCTGGACGGCGTTGCTCAACGCCTTTTTGCATCCGACGATGGAGCATTTCCTGTACCACGCCGAAGGTGAACTGCGCCGCCACGGCGCGACGCGGCCGCTGATGATTTTTCGCAATGACGGCAATGCCAGCCGGGTGGCCAAGACCGTGGCATTGAAGACCTACAGTTGCGGCCCGCGCGCCGGCGTCGAAGGCGCTCGCGCCTACGCCCGGGCCTATGGTGTTTCGCGCATCGTCAGCTTCGATGTCGGCGGCACCACCACGGACATCAGCATGGCCGGCGCCGAGGTCATCGATGAGATGGCGCACGGCCCGGTGGCCGGTGTGCAGACCTCCTTTGCGCTGTGCAACATCCTCAGTGCCGGCATCGGCGGCAGTTCCGTGCTCGGCTGGAGCGGCAATGGTTTCGAGGTGGGTCCGCAGAGCGTGGGTGCAGTCCCCGGCCCGGCCTGTTTCGGCCGTGGCGGCAAACGATTGACGATGACCGATGTCTATCTGCTCGGCGGCTGGTTCGATCCAGAGACATACTTTGCCGGCCGGCTGCCTATCGATCGCGCCCTTTCTGCGCAGGCGCTGCACGAGCATGTGTCTGGCCCGGCCAAACTGGAACAGGACGCCGCGTTGCTCGCACTGGACGACGCCTACCACCGGGCCATGGCCGACGCCATCGCGGCGCACACGGCGCCAGCGCGCGACACGCTGCTGATGGCCATCGGTGGCGCCGGACCCATGAGCGCCTGCAGCGTCGGCCAGTTGCTCGGCGTCGACCGCGTGATCGTGCCACATGCAGCGGCCGTGTTCTGCGCCTACGGCATCGGATTTTCGGATGTGCGCTACCGCTACGAGGCTGTCGTCGGCGAGGATGTCCGGGCGACCCTCGATGCACTGATGCAGCGCGCGGGCCGCGACATGTATGCCGAAGGCTTCGATCTCGGTGGCTGCAAACTGATGCGCTCGCTGGTCGCCGACGGCCAGGCCGATGTGGCCGTCGATGGTGAGCACTGGCCCGACACCATCCGGCCCGATACGCGCCTGCGCCTGGAGATCGTGCGCCCTCTGCAGTCGTTCCCGGTGGCCGAAATCCTTGCCGTCGACCCGCATCCGGCGACGACCGCGCGCAAGCGCAACTGCCTGCTGCCCGATGGACGGCGCCTCGATCTGCCGCTGTATGCGCCACAGGAGCTCCAACCCGGCGCGCAGGGCGGCGGCCCCGCCTTGCTGGAGGACGCCTACACCACGGCGCGCGTGCTGCCGGGCTGGCGCTTTGAAATCACGGCCAATCGCGACATGCTGTTGCAGCGCAGTGCTCACTGAAACCGAAAGGGCAAGCAATGAAAATCAACATGACCGAGGCCCTGGCCATCGACATGGATCGGTGCGGCTGGGTCTGCCGCAAGTGCGGCCATGAGCATGGGCCAGCCGAGCAAAATTACAAGCAGGGTCTGCTGGTGTATGCGCGCGATCCGCGCCAAGTGCATCAAGCCATCATCGACCCGCAGCAGTACGCCCAAACCTTCGCGCCGCAGCCCGAATGGGTGCGCATCATCGAGTACTACTGCCCGCAGTGCGCGCTGCTCGTCGAGGCCGAGTACCTTCCGCCCGGCCATCCTCCGGTGCACGACATGCAATTCGACCTGGCAAGCCTGCGCGCGCTGGCCGCCCGCATCCAAGGGGCCGCGCAATGAAGCGCGTCTCGGTCGATATCGGCGGCACCTTCACCGACTGCTTTCTCGTCTGGAACGAGCGCAAGTTCGGCGGCAAGGCGCTGACCACGCACCACAACCTTGCCGTCGGGTTTCAGGAAGCACTCGGCAATGCGTTCGTGCAAGCCGGTGTGCCCGCAGACATGTCGCTGGCAGACCTCGATTCGATCCGCTATGCAACGACGCTTGGCACCAATGCGCTGATCGAGCGTGGCGGGCCCCGCGTCGGGCTGTTGGTCACCGCAGGGTTCGAGGCCACAGTGCCGCTGTCACGCGGCCGGGGCTACGGCGACGGCATGTCCGACAGCGTTCAACGGGATCTGCCCAATGCCACGCGGCCGCAGCCGCTCGTGCCGATGGCGCTGATCGCCGGTGTTCGTGAACGGGTCGATGGGTTCGGCGCCATCGTGATCCCCCTCGACGTGGATGACTTGCGCGCGCAGTTGCGCCTGCTCGTGGACCAGGGCGCGCAGGCCTTTGTCGTGGCGCTGACAAATTCGGTCGTCAACGCCGAGCACGAACGTCTGGTCGAGGAGATCATCCTCGACGAATACCCCTCCCACATGCTCGGCGCGCTGCCGGTCACGCTGTCGCACCGCGTGTCCGGACGCAAGTCGGAATATGCCCGCACCAACTCGGCCATCATCAACGCCTATTTGCACGCGGTGATGTACCACGGGCTGGCGGCGATGGAGCAACGGCTGCGCGACGCAAGCTACACGCGCCCGATGATGCTGGTGCACAACTCGGGGGGCATGGCGCAGCTCAATTCCACATCGGCGCTGCAAACGATTCACTCCGGTCCCGTGGCGGGCATCAGTGCGGCCGAGCAATTGGCCGCCGAGTCGGGCATCGACAAGCTCGTTTGCGCCGACATGGGCGGCACATCGTTCGACATCAGTCTGGTGGTTGGCGGCGATGTCAAGTTCTACGACTTCAATCCCGTCATCGACCGCTGGCTCTGCACGACGCCGATGATCCACCTGTTGTCGCTGGGTGCCGGCGGCGGCTCGATCGCGCGTGTCGACGCCATATTCCACACGATCGAAGTCGGCCCGGAAAGCGCCGGCTCGGAGCCAGGCCCGGCCTGCTTCAACCAGGGCGGCACGATGCCCACCGTGACCGACAGCGACCTGGTGCTCGGTTACCTCGACCCGCTCAACTACGCCGCCGGGACGATCACGCTCAACCTGCGGCGCGCACAGCGGGCGATCGAAGACGAGATCGTCGAGCGGCTTGGCATGAGCGCCGCCCGGCCGCCCGAAGGCGCAGGTATTCCGCTGAGCGTGACGGACGCGGCCCTGGCCATCAAGGCCAAGGTCGATGCCAACATGGCCATCGGCATCGGACGCGAACTGCGGGCCAAGGGCTACGAACCGGCGGACTTCACCCTGCTGGCCTATGGCGGCAATGGGCCGCTGCACGCCTGCGGCATCGCCGACGCGATCGGCATGAAGCGCATCTTCGTGCCACCGTTCAGCGCCGTTTTCTCGGCGCTGGGCGCCGGCAACCTGGACCAGATCCATATCCACGAGCACAGCAAGATCTTCTGGCTCTACGACCCCACCTACAAGGAAGTCATGAGCGACTTCGACGAGTTGAACGCGCTGATCGAATCCCTGGAAACGGGCGGCCGCGAGGACATGCTGCGCCAAGGGCTGCCCGCCGAGCGCGTGCAGCACCGGCTGGAGTTGGACATGCGCTATGGCAATCAGCTCGCCCAGACCTCGGTGGTGGCCGGCCTTTCGCGTTTCACGAGCGCCCGCGATGTGCTGAGCGTCATCGGCCGTTTTGCGCAAGACTATCAGCGCCGTTTCGGCCCAGGCAGCGCGCAGCCGCAGGCTGGCGTGGTGATCACGGCCGTGCGCGTGGTGAGTTTTGCCGACAGCGAGCGCATCGACTTCAGCGCGCTGCGCGCCGGGAGCGTCGCCTGCGCTGGGCCTGCGCAACCTGCGGCACACCGCCGCTGCCACTTCGGCGCGGCGCCCGAGGGGGTGGAAACACCGGTGTTCACCTTCGAGTCCCTCGTGCCGGGCCAGCGCATTGCCGGGCCGGCGGTGGTGGTGTCCAGGGTCACGACGATCCTGATCGAGCCGCAGTGGCATTTCGTCCTTTGCCAAGAGGGCGCGGCCTGGATGACGCGCGCGCATTGAACCTGCAAGGAGCCAGGACATGAAAAACGATCTGAACCCCGATGAACGCGAAGCCTTTGAATCGGTGGAGGCTTTCCTGAAGAACCAGACCGTGTTCATCGGGCCCGACCCCGACATCATGCGCGACCATGGACTGGCGCCGCGCACCCCGCGCGAGCACGCGCTGCTGGCCCGCGACTGGGAGCGCGATCGTGTGGGCCTGATGCGCGACCGGCTGATCTCCAACTGCAACGAGACCTGGCAAGTGATGAGCGCAATCGCCTCGTCTCCCGGCGCCAAGTGGGGCGATTCCATCACCGGCATCTGGACCGCTTCGGGCGATCTGGCCGTGGTCAGCACCGGCGGCGTGCTCGGCTTCGCCTCGATCACGCACTATGCGTTGCGCCACATCATGAAGTACTGGCGTGGCGAGCCGAGCATAGGCGTCAATGATGGCGATGCCTTCATGCACAACGACGCGCGCTGGGGCTCCATCCACCCGGCCGACTTCGCCACCTTCATGCCCGTGTTCGCCGGCGGCGAGTTGGCGTGCTGGGTTGGCTGCTCCGAACACCTGGGCGAGAACGGCGCCATCGAGCCGGGCGGCCTGAGCGCGCTGGCCGAGTCGGTCTACGGCGAGGGCCTGCGCATCTCGCCGATGAAGATCGCCGAGGGCGGCGAACTCAAGCGCGATCTGGTGACCTTCATGCAGAACATGGTGCGCGACCGCGCGCTGATGTACGAGGACATGAAGGCCCGCCTGGCCGTCTGCAAGACACTGGTGCAGCGCGTGCACGACGCGATTGCCGAGTTCGGCGCCGACGATTTCATCGGCATGCTCCGGCTGGGGCTGGAGGACGTGCAGGCCGAGGTGCGCCGGCGCATCGCCGCGCTGCCCGACGGCACGACGCGCGCCATCGCCTTTGCCGACAGCACGCTGCGCGAGCAGGCCTACATCAAGTGCAACGTCGAACTGCGCAAGAGCGGCGAGCGCCTGGTGGTCAATGTGCGCGGCAGCGCGCCGGAGTTTGCCAACCGCACCATCAACTCGGTGCTGGGCTCCACGAAGGCCGTCGTCGGCAACCTGCTGTGCGGCTTCGTCTGGCCCGACCTGCCGCGCAACCAGGCGGTGCTGGCGCCGGTGGAGTTCGAGGTCGATCCGGGCTCTTGCCTGAACTCCAGCTTCGAGACCCCGAATTCCATCAGCATGCTGACGCTGTTTCCCACCTTCACCGCCCTGCAGGTGGCCTTTACCAAGCTCTCCTACGCCGCGCCGCAGGCACGCACCCGGGCCCTGGCGCCCTGGTACAACATGATCAACACCTACATCTACGCCGGCGTGAACCAGCGCGGCCAGATGGTGGCCAGCATCAGTGCAAACGTCAACGGAATGCCCGGCGGCGCGCGCGATGGCGCCGACGGCGAGCACTCCATGGCCGCGCTCTTTTCCATCATGGGCGACCTGCCCGAGATCGAGGTGCAGGAACAGGAGGTGCCCTACCTCAGCCTGATTGGCAAGAAACTGCTGCGCGACAACCAGGGCTTTGGCAAGTTCCGCGGCGGCTCGGGTTTCCAATGGGCCATCTCGCCCAAGGACAGCCCGCTCTGGGGCTTTGCCACCGTGGCCAGCGGATCGGCCTACCCGAACATTTCGGGCATATTCGGCGGCTATGGCTGCGGCACCTACCCGATCTGCAAGGTGCTGGGCGTGGACATCTTCGAGCGCATCGAAGACGACCCGCGCGCATTCGCCAGCTACGACCTGGCCGAGATCATGAACCAGCGCCCGATCGCAGGCGCCCGCTACGAAACCCACACCATGGCCATGCCCTTCGAGTTGGCGCAGCGCGGCGACATTTATTTGATGAGCCAGGGCACCGGCGGCGGCTGGGGCGATGTGCTCGAGCGCGAACCGCTGTCCGTGTGGCGCGATGTGTGCGACCAGATCCTCTGCGCCGCCGTGGCCCGCCAAGTCTATGGTGTGGTGCTGCACGCGCAGACCCAGGCCCTGGACGAAGACGCCACACAGCGTGTGCGCGCCCAACTGCGCGCCGAACGCCTGGCGCGCGGTCGGCCCTATGCCGAGTTCATCGCCGACTGGGTCACGCCCGGGCCCAGCGGCCTGCCCGCCCCGTATTTCGGCTGCTGGGACAAGCCCGACGAAATCTGGATGGGCAACGAGGAGGTGCCTTGCCCGGCCGATGCGTTGCAGCCCGTGATGATGCAAGACCCGCAATGGCTGCGCATCCGCGAGCTCGAGGCGCAGGTGCGGCAACTGCGCGCGGAGCGCACGGCATGAGCAAGAGCCGATTCCCCGGCCCGGCCCTGCGGGGCGGCCCGGCCCTGTGCCTGGACGCGCTCTCCTACGCCCGGCGGGTGTTCGGCAACGATGACGAGCACTGGTTCGGCACCCCCGCGCTGCTGGCCGTGTGCCGCCCGATGGCGCAAAGCCTGCATCCGGACTGGTTCGTCTTGCCGCTGCGCGAATGGGTACAGGCCTGGTGGCAGGCCCACGGCCGGCCCGGGCAAGGCATGGTCAAACCCCGGCGTGCACTCCAGGCGCGCCTGGAGGACCCCAGGCTCAGGGCGGCACTGCTGGATGCGCTGCGCGCCTTGCACAGCGCCATCGGCAGCACGGCCGGCCTGGCGCTGCAGATAGACGGGCCCGGGCCATGGCTTTCCTGGGTCGGCGCCGCTGCCGATGTGGATGCGCTCGACGGGGCCGACGCCGAGGACGTATCGGTCTATCTGGCGGCGCTGCTGCACCGTCTCGCGGGCAGCGGCCTGGGTGCCTTGGTGGTGCAGCAGCAGGCCGGCCTGGGCACCGGCCCGGCCGAGCTTTACGCCGCCCTGACCAATGCCGCCGGCCACCACGGCTGGCCTTGTGTGCTGTGCAGCGCGACCACGCATGGCGTCCCCCGGGGCTTTGACGCGCTGGCCGTACACCCGGCCATACCCGGCATGGGCCTGTGGTGCAACGAAGCCAACTGGGTGCGCCAGGCCACGCCTGGCGTCCCCTTTGTCGTGGCCCGGGTTCCCGCCCAGGCCGCCCCCGACGACGTGCTGGCGCAAATTGCGCGCTGGCGCAACCAATCCTGACAGCGCCCCACACTCGAAGCGGCCCGGCCGCAAGGAATCGCCATGAAGCTCTACGACAAGCAATGGGTCAGCGAACTGGCCCGCCGCGCGGCCAGCGACGAGGTCTTTCAGAGGAAGGCCCGTGGCTTCGATGCCATCTACCAGTACGTGGTCAAGCCGCCCAAGGAGAGTGCCGGCGACAAGCCCTTCGTCTGGTGGATCAAGTTCCCCGAGGCCACCGTGCACGGCCTCGGACTGCACGAGAAACCCTCCTTCACCATGACCACCTCCTACGAGATCTTTCACGACGTGCTGGCGGGCAAGACCAATGCCATCGTCGCCTTGACCGCGCGCCGCATCTTCGTCGCCGGCGACCTGCTGAAACTGCTGCGCTTTACGGCTGCCATCAACCGCATCGTCGAACTCATGCAGGGCATACCGGCCGAGGCCGAAGGCGGGCTCGGGCCGATCGCCTGAACGGCGCTGCCTGAGGCCCAAGACTGCCATCCCCAAGGAGACCCGTCCCATGGCATTCATCGACTTTTTCGACCGGGGCTGGCGCGCCAACCCGAATGGCATCGCCTACATCATGGGCGAGCGCAGCTACACCTTTACGCAGGCGCGCGAACTGTCCTGCCGCGTGGCCCATGGACTGTTGGCGGCCGGCCTGGCCAAAGAGGCCAAGGTGGCCGTGCTGTCCATGAACGACCCGGTTGCATGGATCTGCGCGCTCGGGCTGTGGCGTGCCGGTCTGGCCTGGATTCCGGTCAATTCACGCAGCACCGCCGGGGAGAACCGCTTCATTCTCGATGGCTTCGATTGCGAGGCCCTCTTTTTCCAGAAGGCTTTCGCTGGCATGGTGGCCGAACTGCGGCCGCAACTGCCGCGCATCCGGCTTTGGGTCTGCATCGATGACGAACTGGCCGACGCGCCCTCGCTGCAACACTGGTGCGGCCAGCAGCCCGGCACCGCGCCCGATGTCCGGATGCTGCCCGACGACATCATCACGGTGATGCCCACCGGCGGCACCACCGGCGCCCCCAAGGGCGTGATGAACACGCATCGCAGCGTGCAGACCTTCGTGGCGCACTACATGATCGCCTGCAGCTATGGCAGCGACGAACACCCCGTCAACCTGGCTGCGGCGCCGATAACGCACACTGCCGGCGTGTTGGGCATTCCCTGCACGGCACGCGGCGGCACGGTCGTGGTGCTGCCCAGCCCTGATCCGGCCGGGATGTTCGAGGCCATTGCCAGGCACAGGGTGACCGAGCTCTTTCTGCCGCCCACGGTGATCTACCGGTTGCTGGGCATTCCCGGCATCGAGCGCATCGACTTTTCCTCGCTGAAATACTTCATGTACGGCGCGGCCCCGATGTCCGTGCAAAAGCTCAAGCAAGCCATCGCGGTATTCGGCCCGGTGATGCTGGGCGGCTATGGCCAGACCGAGGCGCCGGCCTCGATTGCCTACCTGCGGCCCGACGAGCACTTCGTCAATGGCAAACTCGCCAGCGACGAACGCCTGAGCTCGGTGGGCCGGCCGAACCCGTTGATACGGGTCGAGATTCTCGACGAGCAGCAGCGCTGCCTGCCCGCAGGGCAAAGCGGCGAGATCTGCGTGCGTGGCGACCTCGTGATGAAAGGCTATTACAAACAGCCCGAGCGCACGGCCGAGACGATCGTCGACGGCTGGCTGCACACGGGCGACATGGGCCACCTGGACGCCGAGGGCTACCTGCATATCACCGACCGCAAGAAGGACATGATCATCTCGGGCGGCTTCAACATCTACCCGGGCGAAATCGAGCAGGTGATCTGGTCGCACCCCGCAGTGCAAGACTGCGCCGTGATCGGCGTGCCTGACGAGCAGTGGGGCGAGGCGGTCAAGGCCGTGGTCGAACTCAAGCCGGCGCAGAGCGTCACGGCTGCCGAACTGATCGCGCTGTGCAAGCAAAAGCTGGGCAGCATGAAGGCGCCCAAGTCGGTGGACTTCATCGCCACGTTACCGCGCAGCCCCGTGGGCAAGGTGCTCAAGAAAGACCTGCGCCAAGCCTATTGGCGCGACGTGCAGCGCCACATCTGAAGAATCTGAAGACATGGCCAGGACACAGGATCGGCACGGGGTTTCATGAGCAACATCTACATAGTCGGCATCGCGATGACGGTGTTCGGCCGCCATCCGGAGCGCTCGGTGAACGATCTGGCGCGCGAGGCCCTGGGCGGGGCACTGAAAGACGCCGGCTGCGCCGCAGCCGACATCGGCGTGGCCTTTCATGCCGGACTCACCCAGGGGCCGCTGCACGGGCAGTTGTCCATTCCCGGGCAGGTGGTGCTTGCCAGCCTGGGCCTGCATTCCATCCCCATTTTCAATGTGGAGAACGCCTGCGCCTCGGGCAGCACCGCCGTCCACCTGGCGGTGCACAGCCTCAAGGCCGGCGCCACCGATGTCGCCCTGGCCCTGGGTGTGGAGAAGATGGTCATCCCGGACAAAGCCCGGGCGATGGCCTTGTTCGAGGGCGGATGGGATGTCTCGCGCGCCGAGGAGAACTACCAGACCCTGCTGCGCATGGGCGAGGGCGTGGAGCCGCCCCCAGGCTCCGAATCCGAGCGGCCCTACAGCAAGTTCATGGCCATCTACGCCGCCTTTTGCCGCCAGCACATGAAGACCTACGGCACCACCCGGCGCCAGATTGCGGCGGTGTCGGCCAAGAACCATTGGCATTCGCAGCACAACCCCTACGCGCAGTTCCGCAAGCCCTTCAGCGTCGAGGAGGTGCTGGCGGCGGCGCCCATTTCCTACCCGCTCACCGTGCCGATGTGCGCGCCTTTGTCTGACGGCGCGGCGGCGGCCATCCTGTGCACGCAAGAGGGCATCGAGCGCCTGGGCGCCGACCGTTCACGCTGCGTGCGCGTGGCGGCGAGCGTGATGCGCAGCTTCAGCCACCGCACGCTGGCGCAGCCCTATTTGCACGTTTCGCGCCTGGCCGCGCTGCAAGCCTACGAGCAGACGGGCCTGCAGCCGCAGGACATCGACGTGGCCGAGGTGCATGACGCCACCGCCATGGGCGAGATCATCCAGGTCGAGAACCTCGGCTTTGCGCCACTGGGCGAAGGCGGGCCGGCCCAGGAGCGTGGCGACTTCACCCTGGGCGGGCGCCTGCCCGTGAACCCGTCCGGCGGCCTGGAGTCCAAGGGCCACCCGCTGGGCGCGACCGGGCTGGGCCAGCTCTACGAGCTCACGACCCAGTTGCGCGGCGAGGCAGGCCCCAGGCAGGTGCCTGGCGCGCGCCACGCGATGCAGGAAAACGGCGGCGGCTTCCTGGGCATCGAAGAAGCCGCCGTTGCCATTCACATCCTGAGCAAGTCTTGAGCCGGTGATGGCTCCGGGCATGTCCCGGGCGGGCGCCACTGCCGGCGCCACCACGGCGTTCCCGGGCAGCTCGAACACCAGTTCGTCATGCACCTGCATGATCATCCGGATCGCGGGCTGCTGCGCGTCGAGTTCTTTTTGCACCGCCACCATGGCCATTTTGATCAGGTCGGCCGCCGTGCCCTGCATCGGGGCGTTGATGGCCGAGCGCTCGGCCCCGCTGCGGCGCGGGCCGTTGGGCGAGTTGATCTCGGGCAGGTACAGGCGGCGGCCAAACACGGTTTCGACATAGCCGTTGGACTTGGCGGCTGCCCGGGTCTGGTCCATGTACTGCTTGACGCCCGGGTAGCGCTGAAAGTAGCGGTCGATGTAGGCCGCTGCGGCCTTGTTCTCCAGCCCCAGGTTCTTGGCCAGGCCAAAGCTGCCCATGCCGTAGATCAGGCCGAAATTGATCACTTTGGCGTAGCGGCGCTGTTCGCTGCTGACCTGATCGAGCGCGACACCGAACACTTCGGCGGCGGTGGCGCGGTGCACGTCCAGGCCGGCGTGGAAGGCGTGCAGCAGGGCCTGGTCGCCGCTGAGGTGGGCCATGATGCGCAGCTCGATCTGCGAGTAGTCGGCGCTGGCAATCACGCAACCGGCCGGGGCCACGAAGGCTTCGCGCACGCGCCGGCCTTCGGGCGTGCGGATGGGGATGTTTTGCAGGTTCGGGTCGTTGCTCGACAGGCGGCCCGTCACCGCCACGGCCTGCGCATAGTGCGTGTGCACCCGGCCCGTGCGCGGCAGCGCCAGTTGGGTCAGTTTGTCGGTGTAGGTGCCCTTGAGTTTGACCAGGCCCCGGTGTTCGAGCAGTTTGGCCGGCAGCGGGTAGTTTTCGGCCAGCTTTTCCAGCACTTCTTCGTCGGTGCTGCGCGCGCCGGTGGCTGTTTTCTTGACCACCGGCATGCCCAGCTTGTCGAAGAAGATTTCGCCCAATTGCTTGGGGCTGCTCAGGTTGAAGGGCTGGCCCGCCAGCGCATAGGCGTCGGCTTGCAACTGCTCGATGCGCTGGCCCAATTCATGGCTTTGCTGGGCCAGCGTGGGTGCGTCGATCAGCACGCCATTGCGCTCGATGCGGTACAGCGCCTCGCTGCTGGCGATTTCCAGTTCGTAGATGAAGCGCAGCCGGTCATTGGCCTGTAGCTGCGGCCACAGGGTCTGGTGCACGTTCAGGGTCAGGTCGGCGTCTTCGCACGAATAGGCGGCGGCCTTGTCCACCGGCACCTGGGCAAACGGCAACTGGTGCGCGCCCTTGCCGCACAGGTCTTCATAGCTGATGCCCTTGCGGCCGGTGTGGCGCTCGGCCAGGCTGCCCAGGTTGTGCGGCTTGTGCACCTCCAGCACATAGCTTTGCAGCATGGTGTCGTGCACATAGCCCTGCACTTCGATGCCGTGGTTGGCAAACACATGGCGGTCGTACTTGATGTGCTGGCCCAGTTTGTGCCGCCGGCCATCTTCCAGCCAGGGTTTGAGGCGTGCCAGCACTTGGCCGATGGGCAGTTGCGCGGGCGCATCCGGCCCGCTGTGCTGCAGCGGGATGTAGGCCGCAGCGCCAGGCTGCACGCTCAGCGAGATGCCGACGATCTGCGCCCGCATTTCGTCGAGCGAATCGGTTTCGGTGTCCAGCGCCACCAGATCGGCCTGTTGCAGCCGCTGCAGCCATTGCTCGAAGTCCTGCCAGTCCAGGATCGATTCGTACTGCACCAGGGGCTGCCGGGCGGCCGAGGCCGGCGGGTCGGCACCGTGCCCGGCAACGGGGGCGTCGGCGGCGGGGTCGGCAAACAGGTCGCCCGTTGCGCCGGACAGGGGCAGGGCAGGGGGGGCAGGGTCTTGCAGCGCGCGGGCCAGGCCCTTGAAACCGTATTTTTCGTAGAACGCGCGCAACCCGGGCACCTGCGGCGCGCCCATGGCCAGGGCGTCGAGCGCGGGCAGGCCGGGCACATGCGCGGCCAGGTCGCAGTCGGTCCGGATGGTGACGAGTTGGCGGCCGGTGGGCAGCCAGCCGATGGCGCCGCGCAGGTTCTCGCCCACCACGCCCTTGATCTCGTGCGCATGCGCCAGCAGCGCATCCAGCGAGCCGTATTCCTGCAACCACTTGGCGGCGGTCTTGGGGCCGACCTTGGGCACGCCGGGCACGTTGTCCACGGCGTCGCCCATCAGGGTCTGGTAGTCGACCATGAGTTGCGGGGGCACGCCAAACTCGGTGGTCACGCCCGCCACATCGCGTTTTTTGCCGCTCATCGTGTCGACGATGGTGATGTGCTGGTTCACCAACTGGCTCAAATCCTTGTCGCCGCTGGACACCAGCACCTGCATGCCCTGCGCCGCCGCCGTCACGGCCAGCGTGCCGATCACGTCGTCGGCCTCCACGCCGGCGATGGCCAGCACCGGCCAGCCCAGCAGGCGCACCGCCTCGTGGGTCGGCGCGATCTGCGCGCGCAAGTCCTCGGGCATCGGCGCGCGCCGGGCCTTGTATTCGGGGTAAATGCTGTCGCGGAAGGTCGGGCCGGAGGCATCGAAAACGCAGGCCGCGTAGTCGGCCGGCCGCTCCTTGCGCAGCGCCTGCAGCATGTTGATCATGCCGCGGATGGCGCCGGTGGCGGCGCTGCGCGCATCGCCCGGAACCACCCGCAGATCGGGCAGGGCATGGAAGGCGCGGTAGAGGTAGCTGGATCCATCTACCAGCACCAGGGTCTTGGGATCGGTCATGCGCGGATTGTGCACTTGGGCCGGCCATCAGGCATGGGGCATGGACGCGCGCCCTACAATCCATGCCCATGCGCGCCGTTCATCATCTTTTTTGCTTGCCGGGACTGGCCTGCGGCATCGCCTTGGCCCAGGCGCTGCCCGATTCCGGGCCGCCCCCGGGCCACAGCCAGCAGCGCAGCGAACGCATCCGGCTCGAAGACGCCGGCAGCCGGATCGACGAACTGCGCGTGGGCGGCCAGACCAGAATCATTTCGGTGCAGCCCAAGATCGGCCCCATGCCCGGCTACGAAGTGCAGTCGCCCGATGGCGCACTGCGCCGCGCCGGCAGCCAAAGCGGCGCCGAAACCGCCACCGCCCCCCGCGTCTGGAACATACTGAAGTTCTGATGGGGCGGGTTGGCGGTGGCCGTTTTTACCGAAGTCTCCGAGCCAGAGGCGCGCGCGCTGCTGCGGCGCTTGCGCCTCGGCGAACTGCTGGCGCTGCGCGGCATCGAGGGCGGCATCGAGAACACCAACTACTTTCTGACCTGCGAGCAGGGCGAGTTCGTGCTGACGCTGTTCGAGCGCCTGACGGCCGGGCAACTGCCGTTTTACCTGCACCTGATGAAGCACCTGGCGCAGGGCGGCGTGCCGGTGCCGGACCCGCGTGCCGACCCGGGCGGCGTCATCCTGCACAGCGTCTGCGGCAAGCCGGCCGCCGTCGTGAACAAACTGCGCGGCAGCAGCGAACTGGCGCCACAAGGCGCGCATTGCGCCGCCGTGGGCCGCATGTTGGCGCGCATGCACCTGGCCGGGCGCGGCTTTGAGCACCACCAGCCCAATCTGCGCGGCCTGCGGTGGTGGAACGACACCGTGCCCGTGGTGTTGCCGCATGTCGCTGCGGCCCAGGCGGCGCTGCTGCGCGCGGAACTGGCCTACCAGAACCATGTGGCCGCCAGCGCGGCCTACGCCGCCCTGCCCCGGGGGCCGGTACATGCCGATCTGTTTCGCGACAACGTGCTGTTCGATGGCCAGGAACTGACGGGCTTTTTCGATTTCTACTTTGCCGGCGTGGACAGTTGGTTGTTCGACCTCGCGGTGTGCCTGAACGACTGGTGCATCGACCTGGCCAGCGGCGCCCACGACGGCGCGCGCGCAGAGCGCATGCTGGCCGCATACCAGGCCGAGCGCCCGCTGACCGCTGCCGAGCGCGGCCTGCTGCCCGCGATGCTGCGCGCGGGCGCGCTGCGCTTTTGGATTTCGCGCCTGTGGGACTGGTACCTGCCGCGCCCGGCCGCCATGCTCAAGCCGCACGACCCGACCCACTTCGAGCGGGTGCTGCGCGGGCGCGTGGCCGACCCGGTGCGGGTGTAGGCGCCGTGTAGGCGCCGCATTCACTCCATTCCTGAATCATCCGCGCGCTTCGTCACTTCGCCGGCGCCGTTTGCCGTGCATTGGTGCTGTCTGCGCTCCGCCTTCGCGTTCACGAACGATGTGGAAATGGAGTCAGGTGCCGACGCTGCCGCCGTCATTCCTGGTGATCACGATGGTCGCCGAACGGGGGCGCTTGCCGGCGCCGTAGCCCGCATTGGCGGGCCATTGGCTCTGGTATTTGGCCGGGTCTGCCAGATTGGCGATGCCGGTGGACTCGCCGGGGTGCTGGACGTTCACGAACAGCGCCTTGCCATCCGGGGTTTCGGCCAGGCCGGTGATTTCGCAGCCCTTGGGGCCGACCAGAAAGCGCTTGAGGGTATCGGCCGTCGCCGCCCGGCCCACGGGGGTGACGATGTCCAGCCGGCTGCCATCGGCCCGGGTGTAGCTCAGCGTCTTTTTCGCGCCATCGCCCACTTGGCCGGGCGTGGCGGCCAGCAGCATGCAGTTGCTCACATCGGTATAGGCGTTGTCGTCGGTCTCGATCCAGCAAATGCCGGTGGCCCGGCTGAAGACCAGGCCGTCAGGGCTGGAGAAGTCCTGCTCGTGCGTGAGCGCCGAGAGGTTCACCATGGCCTTGTCGGCGCCGGCCTCGGCACCAAACAGATACACGTCCCAGCTAAAGCCCGTGACCGGATCCCTGGGGTTTTCCTTGAGGCGCACCAGGTGGCCGTTGGGGTTGCCCTCCTGCCTGGTCGTGCCCTTCATGTCGGTATAGGCCCGGGGGTTGGCCGCATCCGGCGGGTACTGGCCGCTGCCCGGGTTGATGTTGCGGCTTTGGTTGTTGTTGGTCAGCGTGAAATAGGCCTCGCCATTGGCCGGGTTCACGGCAGCCCACTCGGGCCGGTCCATCCGGGTCGCGCCCACGGCATCGGCGGCCAGCCGGGTATTGATGGCGATATCGGCCGCATCGGCAAACCGGTAGGCCGCGTAGTTCGCAATGGCGCTGTTGGACAGCGCCAGTTCCACCCAGGCGCCGGTGCCATCGGCATCGAACCGGGCGACATACAGCCGGCCGCTGTCCAGGTACTTGTCGCCCACGGCCATGCGGTCGCTGGCGTTGGCATCGGCCGCATTCCACAGGGCGCTGGAGACGAACTTGTAGATGTACTCGCCGCGCGAATCGTCGCCCATGTAGACGCTCAGAGGTTGGCCCGCCACCGGCGTGCCGAAGACCGCGTTCTCGTGGGCGAAGCGGCCCAGGGCGGTGCGCTTTTTGGCCATGCGGGTCTTGTCGTAGGGGTCGATCTCGACGATGTAGCCCATGCAGTTCATCGCGTTGCGGTAGTCATCGCTGCCGTCGGCCGAGGCGCCGATCAGGCTGTTGTTCCAGCGCTGGTATTGCTCACCGGCGCCGCCCGTTTCCCAGCCGTGGCGCGAGGCTGCGCCCTGGTTGCGGCCATAGCGCTTGAGCGCCGTGACGCTCTTGCCGTTGCCACGCGCAGCGTCATCGGTCGCGCTGCGGGTGAAGTAGCCGGCCCAGTTTTCTTCGGCCGTGAGAAAACTCCCCCAGGGCGTCTTGCCGGTGCCGCAGTTGTTCAGCGTGCCACGGGTCATGGTGCCCGTGGGGGAATACTTGGTGATCAATTGCGCGCTGCCACGGGCCGGGCCGGCGATCTCGATCGGGCTTTGCGCGGTGAGGCGGAAATTCAGCGCCGACCCAGGCACATAGGCCCACTTGCCGGCCGACTGGGCCACTTCGACCACGGTAATGCCGTGGACGGTGATTTCCTTGTCCACTTCGACCGCCGGGCGGGGCAAGCTGCTGGTGCCGCCATCGGGGTGCAGGAAATACGAGGACAGCTTCTCGTCGGTGGTGGCCTCATGGTTGATGGCCAGCAGGCCGCGCTCGCTAGCGTTGTCGTTGCGTTTGCCATCGGCCCCCAGGCCGAACCATTCCATTCCGTCATGGTGGTCGCCGGCGCGGCGCTCGAAATCAGTGTCGCTGCCATCGTTCTTGTAAGCGGCCAGGCCGGCGGCGATCGGGTCGCCCAGCGCAAACAGCACGCTGGCGCTGTAGCCGGCGGGCACGGTCACGGTATCGGCCAGGCTCTTGGCCACGGCGCTGAAACCCAGCAGCCGGGGCGATGCGGGTGTTGCCGGCGCCGTGGAATCGTCGCCGCCAGCGCAAGCGGTCATGCCCAAGCCGGCCAGCATTGCGCTGCCCACCGAGCCCACGCTGCCGCGCAGCAGGCCACGGCGCGACAGGCGCGCGTCGAGCACCGCCGCAAAGCTCGGGTTGGCGGAGGAATTGGAGTTCTCGTCGTTGAAGTCGAACGCTGGCGCGAGCGCATCGATAGGGTGGGTCATGGGGTTCCTCGTGGGTCGTGGGTTCGTGGGTATTGGCGGGGGACGAAGCCTGTGCAGCATAGAAACCGCAGGTGACAGCGCGGTGAAGTTTTGATGTCCGCTGGATGACAGTCCGGATGACGATCGGCACGGGCAACGGTCCAAGGGGAACACCGGCAATCACCACGCGCCCTGGCACAGTGCGTGCAACAACCGTGGCTGTATGCTTACCAGTGCACACACACGCACACTGGCGGCCAGCGGCAAGCCGTGATTTCAACTCTGCAGGAGATTCCATGAACCAAGCATTGGACGAGGATGTCAAGACGCTCCATTCCATGGGCTATGCCCAGGAGTTGGCGCGGCGCATGAGCGGATTTTCCAATTTTGCGATTTCCTTTTCGATCGTTTGCATTTTGGCGGGCGGCATTACTTCCTTGCCGCAGGCTCTGAGCACCGGGTTCGGGTTTCAGGTGTTCGTCGGCTGGATCGTCGGCGGTTGTTTTGCCCTGGTGGTGGCGCTTTGTCTGGGGCAGATCGGCTCGGCTTATCCGACGGCCGGGGGGCTTTATCACTGGTCCTCGATTTTTGGCGGACGCGGTTGGGGTTGGGCCACGGCGTGGTTCAATTTGATTGGCCTGCTGTTCGTGGTGGCCTCGGTGAATGTGGGCGTCTGGTATCTTTTCCGTGATCTGGTGATGGCCGGCGTGTTCCATATGGACGTGAGCAGCATCACCGTGGATGCCGCCCGGCAGGACAACAGCCAGGCCGTGGCGGTGCAAATCTTCGTCGTCTTGCTGATTACGACGCTGCAGGCGCTCAGCAACCATTTCGGCATCAAGCTGACGACGATGCTGACGGATTTTTCCGGCTATCTGATTTTTGTCGTCGCCATCGTGCTCACCGGAACCTTTCTGATCTGGGGCGCGACATGGGATTTTTCCCGGCTGTTCACATTCGTCAACATGACCGGAGAAGCGGGCGGGGGGCTGGTGCCGCAGCCGCGCAGCATGTTCATCGCTTTCCTGATCGGTCTGCTCTACCCGCTCTACACGCTGACAGGTTTTGATGCCTCGGCCCACACGGCGGAAGAGACCCACAACGCCCGGGTGGCGGTGCCGCGCGGCATGTTGCATGCGGTTTTGTGGTCTGTGGTCTTTGGTCTGGTGATGGCGGGGTCTTTTGTGCTGGCCAGTCCCGATTTGGCGGCAACGGCCAAGGAGGGCGGTAGCGCCTGGTTCAATCTGTTCAACAACCTGCCGGCACCGACCTGGTTGAAGGATTTTCTGGCGATTGCCATCGTCGTGGCCAATTTCATCTGCGCGCTGGCCGGGCTTACCTCGGCGTCGCGGATGATTTTTGCTTTTGCGCGGGATGGGGGTTTGCCGGGGTCGCGCATCTGGCGCCATGTGAGTGCGCGCTGGCGCACGCCGGTGGCAGCCATTTGGCTGGGGGCCGGCTGCTCGGTCGCGGCCACCCTGTATTCCCCGGCTTTTTCGGCGCTGGCCGCAGGCTGCGCCCTTTTCCTCTATGTTTCTTACGCGATGCCGATTGCCGCCGGCTTTTTTGCCGAAGGCAAGAGTTGGACGGAATTTGGCCCGTTTCGCTTGGGTTTCTGGTCCAAGCCGTTGGCGGCGCTGTCGTCGGCGGGCGTTCTGGTGCTGGTGTATGCGGGGATCCAGCCCCCTTCGGATATTTTGATCAACTACATCATCGGCATCGTCGTGTTCTTGACCGTGCTCTGGTTCGGCGTGGCGCGTCGCCGTTTCAAAGGCCCTCCGATCGGGGCTGAAATCACCCGCCGCGCCCATGAGATAGAGGCTGCCGAGGAGGCGGTCGGGGAGGTCGCATCCCCGGGGCGGTGACGCGATCAGCCCGGCGCCTGCTGCCGCAGCCGAAACTCCCGCGCCTTGCCAAAGTGGCCATTGCCGATGAATGGCACCGGGGGGCGCAGCGCCGATAGCGGCGAGGGATGGTTCGAGGTCAGCAGCAGATGCCCGCGATGTGACGCAATACAGGCGCGTTTGGACTGGGCATGCGCGCCCCAGAGCATGAAAACCACCGGGCGCGGGCCTTCGGCCACATGGCGGATGACCGCGTCGGTCAGCGCCTCCCAGCCTTTGCCGGCGTGGCTGGCGGCTTGGCCCTCAGTGACCGTCAGGACGCTGTTGAGCAGCAGCACGCCATTTTTGGCCCATTTCACCAAGCTGCCGCCCGGATTCGGCCAGGCGGGAAGGGCGGTGCCCAGGTCGCGCTGCAACTCCTGGAAGATGTTGCGCAGCGAGGGCGGCAGTGGCACGCCCGGCGCGACGGAAAACGCCAGCCCTTCGGCCTGGCCGTGGCCGTGGTACGGGTCCTGCCCCAGGATGACCACACGCACCTGCTCGGGCGGTGTCAGTTCCAGCGCGCGCAG
>Ga0081606_1000121_pt1 | contig 48988 bp, 34 predicted proteins | sample EareggfetidaYelm_FD_71127 | JGI IMG/M metagenome (GOLD analysis project Ga0081606, IMG submission 71127) | Earthworm egg capsule microbial community from the University of Washington, USA - E. fetida Yelm (SPADES assembly) (version 2) | ecosystem: Host-associated > Annelida > Reproductive system...
TCTGGCGTACAGAGGCAACCGGTCGTTGGTTACTACACTTTATGTTATGGTACTTATTGGTGGGCTCAGGATTTTTATGCCCAAAAATTTAAAACCGACTTTTTGAGGGACGACTAATTATGCGGAAGTTGGTAACGATGCACCGCTTTACAGCGTACTGGATGTGTATAATATCCTTCCGCCGTTTGGTTCCGCACCAACAACAACCATTCCCAGTACAAAGAACAATCCTGATCTGAAACCGGAACGTACGCAAAGCTTCGAGGCGGGTTTGGAAATGTCGTTCCTGAAAAGTCGTGTTGGTTTTGATGTATCCTATTACAACGCGAAAACGATCGATCAGATCCTGCCACTTGCGATCACGCCGGCATCAGGATACAGCTCCAAATTCCTGAATTCCGGAACGATCAGGAACCAGGGTATTGAGCTTTCTGTGTTTGGTACGCCATTCCAGAGCAAAACATTCAGCTGGACCGTGAATGTGAACTGGACGAGAAACAGGAACAAGGTGATCAAATTGTTTGAGAATGCCGATAACCTGGTGCTGGCAACATTCCAGGGCGGCGTGTCGTTGAATGCAACACTTGGTCAGCCTTATGGAACGATCCGTGGGTCAAACTTCATATACACCGGCGGTCAACGTACGGTGGATGGAGATGGCTACTACCTGAGCTCGGCAACTTCCAACGAAGTGATCGGCAATCCGAACCCTGACTGGATCGGCGGCATCAATAATACATTTAAATACAAAGACTTTTCATTGAGCTTCCTGGTAGATATGCGACAGGGGGGTGATGTGTTTTCGCTTGACATGTTCTACGGATCAGGAACCGGCCTCTACCCCGAAACTGCGGGTCTCAATGATCTTGGCAATCCCTCACGCGATCCCGTTGCGAATGGCGGCGGTGTGATAATGCCCGGTGTATATGAAGATGGTAAACCCAATACAACACATGTTGCCAATGAATATGCAACATTCGGTGCAGAGGATCTTGTGCCTGCCGCAGGATTTGTTTATGATGCCAGTTTTGTAAAACTGAGGGAGGCCGTACTGACATATTCGTTGCCGAAAGGATTAATGTCGAAGATCAGACCATTCAAAGGGATTGATCTTTCACTGATCGGAAGAAATCTCTGGATCATTCATAAGAATCTGCCTTATGCAGATCCGGAAGAAACGATCAGTTCCGGCAACCTGCAGGGTTACCAGGGCGGAGCATATCCAACCACCCGCACCTTCTCATTCAACATCAGATTAAGATTCTAAAAAAATATTGCTATGAAGAAAGTTTTTGTAATCATCATAACGGCGTTGCTCTTTGCTTCGTGTAAAAAGGATCTTACATCATTGAACGAAGATCCAAAAAATCCACCGATGGTGGCGGCTTCCTCACTTGTTACAAATGCGGAGAGAAGCCTGGTCCGTACCCTTAGTTCTTCAAACGTTAATCTGAATATCTTCCGGCTGATTGTTCAGCACTGGCAGGAAACAACTTATCTTGGTGAAAGCCGGTATGATCTGAATACGCGCAATATTCCGCAAGGGGTATGGACTGCGCTTTACCGGGATGTGCTGAAAGATCTTGAAGAGGCAAAGCGGTTAATACCAGACCAGGTGACGAATGAGGATATCAGAACGAATCAGCTGGCAGTGGTGAATATCCTGCAGGTATATGCTTATTATTATCTCATTAATACGTTTGGCAATATCCCTTATTCTGAGGCGCTTGATATAGACAATGTGTTTCCTGTATATGATGATGCCCGGACGATCTATGCAGATCTGATCACAAGGCTGGATGCGGCGATCTCTTCCATAATTCCTTCTGCAAACGGATTGGGGAATGCAGATATCATTTATGGGAATGACATGACAGCCTGGGTAAAGTTTGGGAATTCCTTCAAGTTAAAAATGGGAATGCTGATCGCGGATGTCCCCGGCTCAAATAGCCAGGCAGTTGTAGAGCAGGCATATGCCGCAGGCGTATTTACGTCCAATGACGATAATGCGATGTTTGATTTTCTTGCCTCACCACCGAATACAAATCCGATCTGGGAAGATCTTGTGCAAAGCGGAAGACAGGATTTTGTTGCGGCGAGTACTCTTATTGATCAGATGCAAACCTTCAGCGATCCGCGGATCCCGTATTATTTTACGGTAGATGAAGCAAATGGTTATTCAGGTGGTGACCCGGGTACCAGCAGCAGCTATACAACTTTTTCAAAACCCGAAGAGAAGATCACGGTTCCGGAGTTCCCAGGTGTATTACTGGATTATGCCGAAGTGGAGTTTTTGCTGGCGGAAGCCGCGGCAAGAGGTTATTCCGTTGGTGCGGCCGCTGCGCAGCATTATACCAACGCGATCACGGCGTCCATTTTATTCTGGGGCGGAACCCAGGGACAGGCAACCACCTACCTTGCACGGCCAGCTGTAAATTATGCGACAGCAGCGGGAACATTCCGCCAAAAGATCGGCACGCAGAAGTGGATCTCCTTATATAACAGGGGATGGGATGCGTGGATCGAGTGGAGACGGCTGGACTATCCTCAGCTGGAACCGGCCTACCGCGCCTTGTCTGCGATTCCATTCCGCTTTACCTATCCGGTAAATGAGCAGAATTACAATACAACGAACTATAATCAGGCGGCGAATGCGATCGGCGGAGATGATGTGGAGACGCAGTTGTGGTGGGATGTGAATTGAGGGGCGGTGATTTAATGAACTATTATTAAAGAAAACTCCACGGTATGAGTACCCAACACGTGTTAACCAATGGCAGGGTTATCCTTCGCGAGGAGGAGTACTAAAGGAAGCATTAGGTAGGGGGCTGTTGTGAGGTGCTTAAAGTCCGATACTTTAAAACGAGCGGTAAGTACAATTCCCTAAAGTAAGAGGGCCTCACGAGTCTATTCGGCATCGTAAAACCTTGCTGTAGCTATTTATGCTTAATGAACCGCCGTAAGCCGAATGGACGGTACGACGGTATTAAAGTATCGTAAGGGAGTACTTCTAGCTCTACTTATTTATAATGTATCTTAAAACGCTTTTTTTGCAGGGTGGTCGCTGTTCTTCACAATTTCGATCAGATCAGCTTCTACTGCCACATTTTTTTCGCTGACACCCAGGCTTTGGGCCGCAGCGGCGTCAATCTCAAGTGCCGAAAGAACAGCGGTTTCTGTGAGTTTTAATTTGATCAGTTTTTTCTTACTCTTGTTGTAATAGAAATACAGTGCGATTTCTTCGAAGTATTTCTTTCCTTCGTTGGTTGCAATGCCTTCTGAAAGATCCGACACTTTTTTTTGATTGAGCTTCAGTAATTGCCCTTTTTCGCCATCAAAAAGAAGCTGATAATAGCTAACCTTGTCTCCTTTCTTATATTGGTTGCTATTGATGAATCTCGTAGTGCGAACGCTGTCTCCTGTTTTTTGTGCCAGAGAAAATTCTTTCACTTCTTCATCTACTTGTAATGAATCTTTATCTGTGCGAAAAAATACTGCCTGGTGGTAGCTATCGTATTTGAATTTGTAAATATTGATCATGCGGTTGTCTCCTGTAATCAGCGTTCCTTCCAGCCATTCCGGGTCCCAAAAATAAGACCCCATTACTTTCTGACCATCGATCATTACATAAGTTGCAGAGCTATACAAACGACCTCGTCTGTTGAATTCATCTTCGGTGGCCATGCCCGTGCTTGGATACATCCCTCCAGTGCCGCCACCTGCGGGTAGCTGAGAAGCCACTGGAACCTGGGCAAAGCTTTTTATTGCAGAGAGCAGTAATACTCCTATAAGAATAGACGTTGTTTTTCTCATGTTGACAGAATTGAAAAGTTCGTATACTAAAGTATCACATATTTGTGACCTAAAAAAGAGAAGTATGTATGGATAATTTAAGTAATAAGGGTTTTTTCTAAAAAATGCAAGAAGAATGATTGTTTTTTTTGTAAGTGATTGTTAAAAAAACTTTAACTTGGCGCAGCATTTTCTGAAATCGGCTTGTCTCTATTGAGGATCCGACGCAGTTAAATGTAGTTTTACGTTAAGGATCATTAGATTACACTAAACAAAATTAACTTTCACATGAGAAAAACAGGCTCACTGCTCGCAGTGCTCTTGCTGCTATGTAGCATTGCATTTGCGCAAACCCGCACGGTGTCGGGAAAAGTTACTGGTGACAAGGGCGAAGGAATCCCTTTCGCAACCATAACTGAAACAGGGACCAAAAACGCTTCACTTACCGATGGCAATGGTCTTTTCACCATCAAAATTAAAGATGGTTCCTCACTCTCAGTCAGTTCTACAGGCTACGAAGCGACAACTGTTGCTGTCGGTTCCGGTTTTCTGACAGTTCCCCTGAAATTGAAAGATAATTCGCTTGAAGAGGTCGTCGTAACCACAGCGATGGGCTCAAAAGCGCGCACACGCGAGCTTGGTTACAGCACTGCAAAAGTTAGCTCGGAGCAGATTCAGGCTGGTAAATCTTTTAATCTGGGGCAAGCTCTTTCTGGTAAAGCTGCCGGTTTGACGGTGTACAATACATCTAACTCTGTGAACGCGACTCCCCGTATAGTTTTGCGGGGTACACGTTCCATTACTGGAGATAACACCGCCTTGGTCGTACTGGACGGTGTTCCTGTTCCGGCGAACACCATCAACTATATCAACCCCAATGATGTAGAAGACGTTACCATCCTGAAAGGTGGTGCTGCAGCTACATTGTATGGTTCTGATGGAGTGAATGGTGCGATTCTGATCACTACACGCAAGGGATCTAACAGAAAACCTGAGGTTACTTTCAGCCATACCAGCAATGTTGAATCGGTCTCTTATCTGCCAAAGACTCAGCATGAATTTGGTTCCGGTTCTGCTTATGGTGCAAACCGTGCTGAGAACTTCCACCCTGCTGAAAATCAGCAATATGGTGATGCATATGATGGTTCTCTGCGTCCTCTTGGACGCGCGGTTTCCGATGGAAGTATTTTACTGCTGCCTTATTCTGATATTTCTGACATTCGTGAGAAGATTTGGGATAAAGGCTATACTGCTCAATCTGATATTTCTTACCGCGCCGGTGATGAGAATAGCCAATTTTATTTTTCTTATCAAAACGTATACTCTGCGGGTATCGTTCCTGGGGATAAATATTATAAGAATTCTCTCCGTATGAACGCATCTCGTAATTATGGAAAGCTGAAGCTGAGTTTTGATGCGACTTATACATGGGATCATGCGGATCGCACAAATACAGACTTTTATTTCTACGCTCTAAACAATGCAAGCTGGGTCCCTTTGGATCAGTTGAAAGACTGGAGAAATAATAAGTTTGCCTCTCTCGGTGGGTATTTCAATGATTATTATAATAGTCCATGGTGGCAGTTGGATAATAGACGCTGGGATGCAAAGAATAACTACTTCAACGGTAACGTTTCTTTGAATTATAAAGTGAATAGCAATCTGGACCTTACTTACCGTCTGGCTATTGCAAATACACAATCTATTAGTACAACTCCGTCCAATAACTATAGTTTTAGTCAATTTTCGCAGTCTTTCGCATATCTTGATTACTATAACTACGACTATGATCCCATCTTAACCGGTCTTGGCAGAAGTGTTGCACGGACAACAGTTCCCGGTAGCCTTGGAGATTCCTACTCTAACGGTAACCGCATCAACTCAGATTTGTATGCTTCTTACAATAAGTTGTTGGGGGACAATTTTTCTCTGCGCGCTAAAATCGGTAACAACGTACAGGTTCGTACAGGTAAATCTCTCAGTGCAAACACTGCAGGTATCCTCTTCCCTGATCTGTATACATTCAGCAACAGCTTAAATGGTCAGTATACCGCATCTAACTCAATCACTGAGCAAAGAAAAGTGGGTAACTACGCAGATGCACAGATCGGATTCAAGAATTACCTGTTCCTGCATGGTACATTCCGTTATGACATGTCTTCTGTGTTCTATCAGGAGGGCCGTGCGCGTGATAGCTATTCATTTGCATATTATGGAGGAGACGTTTCTTTTGTGATCACTGATGCGATCCCTTCTATCAAAAATGACATCCTTTCTTTCGCTAAACTGAGGGGTGGATGGAACAGGAATGGCAATGATAACCTGAGCCCATACAGCCTTCAAACTATCTACGGAAATGCTTCTGGCTTTCCGTATAATGGGCTTGTCGGTCAAACAATCGACAATACACTTCGTTCTCTTGACCTGAAACCTGAGATCGTAAACTCCTCAGAAGTTGCACTTGAACTTGGCCTTTGGAAAAACAGGATCAACTTCGAGGCTACTTACTACAATCAGAAATCAGAGAATCAGATTCTGCAAGCAGATATCTCCAGCGCGAGCGGCTTTCCTTCATACTTGCTGAACGCCGCAAATATCACTAATAAAGGATATGAGTTTGATCTGAAATTCAACGTGATCAAATCCCGTGAGTGGAACGCTAACATCAACGTGAATTTCGCACACAATACGAACGTTGTAAATGGACTGTATGCCCAAGGGGGGCTGAACAGCCTTCAATTTACCGCAGACAACGTAAAAGGATTGTATGCCGAAGTAGGTCAGATGTTTCCTTACCTGAAAACAACCGCTTACCAGCGCGATTCTGCTACTGGTAAGATTATCATCTTCGAACAAGATGGTGGCTGGCCAAGAAAAGGAACAAGCTTCGTAGGTCAGGGCAATACTGCACCTAAAAATGTAATGGGAGTTGGTATCAACGTAAGCTACAAGGGCTTTACCCTTATTGCTAACGCAGAGTACCGAGGTGACTATATTGTTTATCATGATCTCGGGGAGGATATGGCATTCACAGGTACTTCTGCTATCACTACGTTATATCACAGAAGCCAGTTCCTGTGGCCAAACTCAGTGGTTTGGGATGGTTCCAAGTATATTGACAATACCGATGTTGCAACTAGTCAGTTCGTATCAAACTATTATGGCATTGGCGATCTGAGCAGTGCAAATTCATTTGTTCAGCTTGGTGAAATGATGTATTCTTCCGGGGACTTCTGGAAGTTACGTGATGTGTCGCTGACCTATGATCTGCCTCTGTCAGTAATCCGGTCGTTGAAAGTTGTGAAAGGAATATCTCTGACTGTATGGGGAAGAAATCTGAAGACATGGTTGGCTAAAGACAACTACTTTACCGATCCAGAGTTCTCCAACACTTCGGGCAATGCGATTGGTATCAATAACAGCCTTAACACGCCTCCGACAAAACAATACGGAGCTACATTAAGAGTGACATTGTAATCAGCCAAAAAAAGGTGAACGCCTAAACATAATCAAATGAAAATGAAAATTAATATTGGAACATTTGCAGTACTGTCTTTACTGACTATCCTGTCAACAGGCTGTAAGAAGTTCATAGATGTAAATGACAACCCGAACTCGCCAACTATTCCAAGAAGTGATTGGGTTTTCACAGGTGCTCAGGGAAACACATATCGTTATCAGGTAGGAACATCGCATATCGTGCCAGGTACGTGGTCAGGTTTCTATGCACACAGCACCAGCTATACGGGAGGTGGTAATGAAAAAGTATATGCTTTTAGTAATACCGATTTCGATGTATTCAGCGGTTGGTATGATAACCTTGGCGAGTATCAATATGTGCTAGACAATGGTGACAAAGACGGTTATCCGTTTCTGAAACAGCCCGCTGAGGTAATGCAATGCATGATTTTTCAGAATCTGGTAGATTTTTATGGAGATATTCCATACAAAGAGGCCTTGCAGGGAGTAAAAGACATCACGCCTGCCTATGCTCCTCAAAAAGATATCTACGAAGATCTGGTAAAGCGTTTGGATGCTGCAATCACCGCAATGAAAGACGAAATATGGCCGACAGCAACAGAGTTTACAAAACAGGACATTTACTTTGCCTTGAATAAGACAAGCTGGATTCGCCTCGCCAATACCATCAAGCTGCGTATCCTGATGCGTCAGAGTTTTATGACAGGTAGAGATAGTTATATTACAACTAATATTAACACTACTATCACTGACGGTTATCTGACTTCAAACGTTCTTGTTCAGCCTGGCTATCAGCTGCAGTCTGGAAAACTAAATCCATACTATCTCAGCTATGGTTTCAATGAGGTGAATACCATCCAGACTGGTCATCAGTATCGCAAAATGAATGCTGTGATCATTAACTGGCTGAAAAGCACTACTGATACGTTCAGACTCAAGAAGCTGGCCTGGCCTAAAGGAACAACAGTTACTGCTCCCAGTGACGTGTTGACAAACTACGTGGGTATTCCTCTGGGTGTGAGTGCTGGTTATTCAACCGCGAATGCATCTGCAATGGGGCCTATCCAGATCCAGAGAGGTGAAGGGACGCGCCCCGGAATCTTTATGACTCAGGCCGAAGCATTGTTCCTGCAAGCGGAGGCTGCTCAGCGTTATGGTCTGACATTTAACGGCCTGGATGCAAAAACACTCTATCAGAATGGTATTCAGGCTCATTTCAGGCTTTGTGCAGGTCCAACAGCTGCTGCGGGAAGTACTGCGGGTGATGCGCCTTACAATTTGTATATGACATTAAATGCTGCTACACCAAACGTCTCATGGGATGCTTCTACTGACAAAATCAAAGCGATCCTGATCCAGAAATGGGAGTCTCTGTGTAATATCAACGGTGGTGAAGCTTGGGCTGAATATCGTAAATCTTCAGGGAGCTTATCTGTAGGTGTTCCTGCATCTGTAAGATCCCAGACTGCGCCTGCAAGTGTTCCTGAACCTGTAAGGTTCTATTATCCTTTAAAAGAAAGCAACACAAACGGGGATAATGTTCCTGATATGCCAGCGGAATACGCGCTCAATGTTCGTATCTTCTGGGACGTCAACTAATAAGAAGTGTTTGAAAATTTTTTAAAAGAAACTATTATGAAATTTAAGATATCAAGCCTGCTGATGCTTTCTGCGGTAGTTTTTGGCTCATGTGTTAAGTCGAAAAATGACCTTGGCGGGTTGCGCACAGACGAAGGTTCAATTGTTGTCTCCATCACAGAACCGGGTGTTTCTGAGGCTGCATCGCATGTTCTCGATCCCATGCGTTCTTTTGCAAACTTCGACTTTACTACCGCGAATGAAGAAGTGAAATTCTTCAATATTCATATTAGCCAGCCACGCGATAAAAAAGTATCTGGCTCATTAAAATTGAAGATCGCTTACGAAGATGGTGGTGGCACTCCAATTCCTGCCGGGGCAATCACAGTGCCTTCTGAGATCAGCATTCCTGGTTCAGATGGAAAAGAGATCGACTTTCCTGTACGATTCACAGTAAATAAGGCTAACCTCGATCCAGACGTAAGTGACTATATCGCACATTTTACCATCACCGATGCGGATCAGGGCAGCGTGATTTCTTCTCTTGAGAAAGAAGTAGATGTTAACCTGATGCACGGCCATTATCTTGGTCGTTATCTGGCCACTATTACAGTAACTGACTCTGCGGGTCTTTACAAATCGAACAATGTAAAGCCAATCCTCTGGATTGATGATAGCGCTGTTCCTGGTGGTATCTACTGGTATGACTACTATGGCGATTATGCTATCGGATCTTCATCCTATGCTTACAGTAACCAGGTGATCAGAATTACAACAGGTGCACTGTCCGCATTTATGTATCCCGAATACATTCTTGATAATACGGGTAAAGTAACAGGTGTGATCAACAGCCTTACCGGTGTTCCATACGCGGCCTCATTTACCAACGCTACTGCGAATAAGTTCACTATTACTTCGAATGACAACCGTACTTTCGAAGTGAGTTACACTGTTCGCGCTACGGTTGGAGGTCTGGAGCAGCCTTTTACCGTGGTTGAAAAATATAAATATGATACTCTTCAAATGTGGTATTGATCACGCTTGATAAGTTCTCGAAGAGCCGTCAATTTTGACGGCTCTTCTTTTTTAGTGCGCCCGGCACGGGCGCAAACTCCAGGGTGTAAGTCCCGAACGCGCCTTGATAGTGGGAAGTGTTAACTGATGGCAAGGGTGTCCACCGCGGGGTGGAATCTGAAGGAAGCCTAAGGTAAATCTCCGGCCTGACGAACAGGAAGCAGATGAGGCAGCTGGCTGAGGGCGAGTTTGCTAAACAAAACGAAGCCCCAAACTATCCGAAACAGTGAGCTGTAAATCTGACAGGTATATGGGGGAAAGTTTGCGTTCTTACCCGGGGAGATCTGTTAAACGGTGGACGGAGGGAGACTCGCCTCCCGAAGGAGCGGGAGTGTATAGCGATATATACTTGTTTAACAGAAGTCAGCCGATGCCATAGTACCTATGAGTAATAGGGAAGGGCTGAACATTAAACGTCCGCAGAGTATCTCCGGAAATGGGATAGTTGTAAAGAAAACAGAAAACTCCAGATGGAGAGCTGCCCTGCAAGAGCTATGCTGGAAGCAGAAGGGTAACAGGGAGCGTTGAGCGACGTCCTGAAAGAAGGAAAGAAACAAGGAAACGGTGGGAAAAAAAGTAGAGGAATGTTGCTGGAAGAAATCCTAAGCAGATATCCCCACTTACCTGGATCGCATGATCCAGCAGGCAATCTCCCGGGTATTACTAAAACAGTACGAGCCTACGTTCTCCGTCAATAGTTATGGTTTCCGCAGTGAGAAGAATGCGCGTCAGGGTGCATTAAAAGCAAAGGAATATATCAACGCTGGCTATAGCCACGTGGAGGACCTTGATCTGGCGCAGTTCTTTGACCGGGTGAATCATGACTACCTGATGAATGAACTAAGTCGTGGTATATCGGATAAGCGGGTATTAAAACTCATCCATAAAATACTGCGTGCTGAAGTGTGGGACGGGAAGGAGATGATAGCGAGCAAACAGGGTGTTCCGCAGGGCGGCCCGCTGAGCCCTTTGTGATCCAATATTATCCTTGATAAGCTGGACAAAGAGTTGGAAAAGCGCGGCCACACTATGTACGCTACGCTGATGACTGTAGTATTTGTGTCAAGAGTAAACGTTCCGGGGATCGAGTGATGGAAAGCATGAGCGATTACATGGAAAAGAAGCTAAAAGTAAATACGGAAAAGAGCAGCGTAACCCGTCCATGGATGATGAAACTGTTAGGTTTTACGTTTTACCACAAGAAAGGAGAAAAGGGGATCAGCGTACATCGTAAAAGCATCGCAAGTTATAAGGATAAAATCCGCTTGATCACTTGACGAAGCAAACCCTACTGTATGCCCAAAAGACTGGAACAAATCCGTCAACTGAACAATGGTTGGGGTCATTACTTTAAGCTAAGTGAGGCAAAATCGGTGTTTGAAGAGCTGGACAAATGGGAGAGAAGCCGCATCCGGCTTTGTTATTGGCAGCAGTGGAAACGTCCACGGAGGCGAATTACTGAACTGATAAGGTTGGGGATAAGCCCGGGCCAGGCCTATCAATGGGGCTACACGCGTAAAGGGCAATGGCGAAGGGTCCAAAGCCCAATCCTAAGACGAGCGTTAAGCAACAACTCCTTAAAACAAGAAGGCTTCGCCTGTCTACCCGACATCGTAAAGCCTTCTAAAACTGTTCATGTTTAATGAACCGCCGTATGCCGAACGGCACGTACGGTGTGGTGTGAGAGGACAGTGAGGGAAATAATCCCTTACTTCTTACTCGATTAATCCCATTTAAAAACAGGTTGTAGTGAAAACGCTTATTTTGCAGAAAATTACTTCAAGTCAAACATATCGTTATGTCAGATCAGCAACAACCCAATCAGCTTAATATAGAAATCTCCGAAGAAGTAGCAGAAGGAACCTATGCAAATCTTGCCATCATCACGCATTCTCATGCCGAGTTTGTGATCGATTTTGTGAATGTGATGCCTGGTACGCCGAAAAGTAAAGTGAAGTCGCGGATTATTCTTACTCCACAACATGCAAAGCGCTTTATGAAAGCGATGACGGAGAATATCAGCAAATATGAAGCAGCGAATGGGCCGATAAAGGATCTGGAGGATGTGCAGTTCCCGATGAACTTTGGTGGGCCGAATGCGCAGGCCTGATGAGCCTGCAACGGAATCCAGTACCAAGGCGGTTTGAGAGGTTTGATAAGTTTACGGTCTTCGTTTAATTCAGCTGGCCTATATCAGATTTTGATCCGCAAAACTATAATGCCCCTCGGTACTGACTATAACATGATCTATCAGTCTGATGTCAAAAAGGTTGGCGGCTTCTTTTACCTTCCTGGTCAAATGCATATCCGCCCGGCTGGGCCTCAGGCTCCCTGAAGGGTGGTTATGACATAATATTATGCCCACTGCGTCCTGCTCCAGCGCTTTCTTCAGTATGACCCGTGGATCAGCAACAGTGGACGTAAGACCGCCCTCGCTGATGATCTCAAAATGATTCACTTTATTTGCCTGGTTGAGAAATAAGACCCCAAACACTTCATGCCGGTAATCCTTTAAAGAAGTGTGGAGGTATGACACGATATCAGCGCTGGAATGAATGCTGATCTTTTCCAGGAACTGACTGGCATGCCGGCGCCTGCCGAGCTCCAGGGCTGCCGTAATACTCAACGCACGCGCATGCCCGATGCCTTCGATTCGCATTAATTCTTCTACGGAGATCTTACCCAATTCGTCGAGATTGTTCTTGCCAAGACGTAATACCTGGCGCGCAAGATCAACAGCCGATCGTTTGCGGGTGCCACTCTGCAGTAAGATGGCCAATAATTCGGTATTGCTTAGTTTAGAAACGCCAAATCTGAGTAGTTTTTCGCGGGGTTGATCGTCTTTTGCCCATTCTTTTATTGAGTACTTCTTCTCTTGCATCTTTTCAATTTACCATATATTTTTATGGTCTCAATACAACTTTAAGGTAGAGTTGAAAGAGATATTGAAAATCCAATTTTTTGAAAAACTAAAATCCGGCGTATGAAATCCAGATCTTCGTTGGGTGCCCTGCATCCTATCTTCTTCTTCGCAGTAATGTATGTAGTGGTTTTATTCCTTTCCATTTTCATCTGCTCATCCCTGTTTTACAGTCTTAATTCTGAAACAGTAAGTGTGGGTAAACGTATTGAGCTGCCTGCTGAAAAGTCGGGCTTCGCAGTAAAGGCTACAACTGCCGCTATTGTTCACTAATACTTGATATTTAATATATTAGCCTAAATAAAAGGTACAACTTCACCCCGCTTCCCGATTGGCAGTATCTGTCATTGGAAAGCGGGGTTACTTTTTCCTTTTCAAGGTATTGCGAACTTCCGGGCAGTACCATATCTTCGCCGCTCCAAAGGGGCTTCACGCCGAATTCACCTTTGGCCTATAGACGCCATGCAATCTGCAAAAATTTTCGCCGGTACCAGTTCCACTGAGCTGGCCGATGAGATCTGCCAAAAGTACGGCACCAAGCCGGGTAAGATCGCCATTCAAAAATTCAGCGACGGTGAGATCTGCCCTATGTTCCTGGAAAGTATCAGGGGGGATTTTGTTTTCCTTGTTCAGAGCACTCACGCTCCTGCAGGGGATAATCTGATGGAACTGCTGCTGATGGCCGATGCCGCACGCCGCGCCTCTGCCTACAAAGTGATCGCCGTTATTCCTTATTATGGCTACTCACGCCAGGACCGTAAGGATAAGCCCCGTGTAGCAATTGGTAGTAAGCTGGTTGCCAACATGTTAACTGCCGCAGGAGTCGACCGTGTGATCACAATGGACCTGCATGCACCACAGATTCAGGGCTATTTTGATATTCCGGTGGATCACCTCGACAGTCATGCTGTTTTTATTCCATACATTGAAAATCTTAAGCTCGAAAACCTTACCTTTGCGGCCCCCGATGTGGGTGCTACCAACCGGATCCGTGAAATCGCTAACTATTTCAATGCTGAAATGGTGATCTGCGATAAGCACCGCAAAAGGGCAAATGAGATCGCCAGCATGGTGGTGATCGGTGATGTGACAGGCAAGGACATCGTGATCATCGATGACATCTGTGATACAGGTGGTACGCTTGCAAAAAGCGCCTCTCTTTTAAAAGAAAAAGGTGCAAGAAGTGTAAGAGCCCTCATTACTCACCCGGTATTAAGTGGCAAAGCTTACGAGAACATCGAGAACAGCGTACTCGAAGAACTCGTGATCTGCGATACCATACCGTTGAAGGGAGATAAGCAAAGCTCAAAGATCAAAGTGATCTCCGTTTCTGAACTGTTTGCAGTTGCGATCCGGAACGCGTTTGAGAATAAAAGCATCACGAGCCTCTTTGTACATTCACAACGACGCCCGAGCTTATAAAAGTAAAAAGTAAAAATTTCAGGCCTGGCATTTGGTTTTTGCTTTGGGTTTGAACAGACTGGTTTTAAATTAAAAGACCTTCGGATACAGGAGATTTTTTAATTTTTAATTTTGGCTTTTTACTTTATCACGCAAGTCATTTATAAAACAATAATAATAATGAAAACAATTACAATCGAAGGACAACTGAGGACCGGATTCGGGAAGGCAGCCACCCGGGCGATCCGCTCTCAGGAGATGGTGCCAGGTGTAATTTACGGCGGGCAGGAAGAAGTTAATTTCTTCGCACCGGCTGCAGCATTCAAACCGCTGGTTTATACTCCTGAGTTCCAGATCGCAGAAGTGAAAGTAAACGGAAAGTCTTACAGAACTATTCTGAAGGATCTTCAGTTCGACAAAGTAACTGACCTGCTCATCCACGTTGATCTGCTGGAACTGGTAGAAGACAAAAAAGTGATCGCTACTATTCCGCTGAAATATGTGGGTGCATCTAAAGGTGTGAAAGAAGGTGGTAAATTCGTAAGCAAGATCAATGCATTGAAAGTGAAAACTTATCCAAAGCATTTGAAAGAGCAGATCGAAGTATCTGTCGATGACCTGGAGCTGAACGGAAACATCCGTGTGGAAGATGTGAAGGAAGAAAATTATGAGTTCATGAACTCTCCGCGTATTCCTATCGCGTCTGTAGTGATGACAAGACAGCTGAAACAAGAAGAAGCTGCTGCTCCTGCAAAAGGCGCTGCCGCTAAAAAATAACTATCAGCAATAAGTAACATAAGTGCCCGCCGCAGCTCTCGCAAAGGTGGGCACTTGTGTTTTCTTCAAGAAGTGAAGAAACATCCGCCGTAGCTTCGGCAAAGGTGGATATTACGACTCCTCAAAAAGCATATGAAATTCCTTATCATTGGCCTTGGCAATGTAGGCAACGAATACGCTCATACCCGTCACAACATCGGTTTTGATGTGGCGAATGCTCTTGCGTTGAAACATGGCGGAAGTTTCCGTGTGGACAGGCTGGCCTATGTGGCGGATGTAAAATGGAAAGGGAAAACATTCGTATGTATTTGTCCTACCACCTATATGAATCTCAGCGGCAAAGCTGTGAAATACTGGATGGATAAGGAAAAGATCGCTGTTGATAATACGTTGACCATCGTAGACGATCTTGCTCTGCCATTGGAAAAAATCCGGATCAGACCCGGGGGAAGCGATGCGGGGCATAATGGCCTGAAAAGCATAGCCGCGTCTCTTGGCACCTCAGAATACCCTAAACTAAGGTTCGGAATAGGGAATAATTTCCCTAAGGGATTCCAATCAGACTTCGTTTTGGGCAAATGGAATAAAGAAGAAGAACCACTTGTCAAACTGAAGATCGACGGGGCCGTTGAAGCCATTGAAACCTTTGCCACGCAAGGGTTGACGGCGGCTATGAACCAGGTAAATAATAAGGTGTTTTCATTATGATTAATCATCATGATTACTTATTTTAGCACGTCGAACCTCCGGAATCCCAAAATCCAATTGACTTTCGAATACCCTGAAATATATGGGATGAACAAACCCTGGCGTATCCTTTGTATTTAACAAACACCCATCCTGATTATGAAGATTTTTTGTGTAGGCCGAAATTATGCAGCACATGCAAAAGAACTGGGAAATGACATTCCTGACGAGCCTGTAATTTTTATGAAACCCAAAAGTGCACTGCTGCAGCCGCACACTCCATTTTATTATCCAGAATTTACCAATGAACTTCACTACGAATGCGAACTTGTAGTAAGGATCAGCAAGAATGGAAAATACATCCAGGAGAAATTCGCTTCAAAATATTATGATGCTATCACAGCAGGTATTGACTTCACTGCACGCGATATTCAAAACGAATTGAAGACAAAAGGACTGCCATGGGAAAAAGCAAAAGCCTGGGATAACTCCGCTGTGATCGGTAAATGGGTTCCTTTTGCTGAAGTGAAAAACAGAAAGGATATCAACTTCGGTCTTTATAAAAATAAAGAACTCGTGCAACAGGGCAACTCCGCCGCTATGATGTACAACTTCGACAGCCTCGTTTCTTATATCTCCAATTTTTTCTCCATAAATATCGGGGATGTGATCTTTACCGGAACTCCAGCCGGCGTCGGCGAAGCCGTAGTGGGCGATGAACTGGAAGGTTTCCTTGAGGACGTGAGCATGTTCAAACTTGATGTGAAGTAGGGGGCTTTTAAAGTTTCAAAGGTTTGAGAATTTCAGAGGTTTGAATGGTTATCCCGGATGACAAAATTCTGCGTTATCTGAAACCGATGAAATGAAACCTCGTCATTGTACATTCCATCGTTCAATATACCGATGTGTACATACCGCACTAATGCGAAAAACCTATGAAACTTTTGAAACCTATTAAACCTCTGAAACCTTCCCCGTCTTTGCCTACTTTTGCGCTTTCATCGATTGCTAATGACAGATACATCTATCTTACTAAAAGCTTACCGCCTGATGTGTACATCAGGAGCGATGGCCGAAATCTATGACGCAAACCGGCAGGTTTGCAAATATGTCCACTCCACTTCACGTGGGCATGAAGCGATACAACTTGCCACCGCATTTCAATTACAACCGCAGGATTTTTTTAGCCCTTATTATCGTGATGAAAGCATGCTGCTGGGTGTTGGATTTTCCCCGTATGAACTGATGCTGCAACTGCTCGCCAAGGGAAATGATATATTCACCGGTGGCCGGGAGTATTATGCGCATGCAAACTACAGGGGAAAAGATAAACCCATGATCATACATCAAAGTAGTGCAACTGGAATGCAGGCTATCCCTACTACCGGTATTGCACAGGGCGTCAGATACTGGGAGAAAACAGATATCAATCGTCTTAATAAAGGGAGCAATGACGAACTGCCCGTAGTCGTCTGTTCTCTTGGTGATGCAAGCATGACAGAAGGAGAGGTGAGTGAGGCATTGCAATTTGCCGTATTGCATCAACTGCCCATCATATACCTGGTGCAGGACAACAATTGGGGCATCAGCGTAACAGCCGGTGAAGCCCGCGCTATGAATGCTTATGAGTTTGCTGCGGGATTCAAGGGGTTGAACCGTGTGCAGGTTAACGGAAGCAATTTTGAAGAATCATTTACTGTAATGAATGATGTAGTGTCTGCTGTAAGACGCGAGCGTAAACCTTATCTCGTACATGCACGCGTTCCATTACTGGGCCACCACACAAGCGGCGTCCGTCGTGAGTTTTACCGGCCGGAGAATGACTGGAATGATCATCTGCAACTTGATCCGGGCGTATTATTAAGAAAACGCCTGCTTGAATTATCAATAGAGGAATCACAGCTGAAAGAGATCGCAGATGAAGCATCCGGATTAGTTGCTGCGGACTTTGCAAGAGCGGTTGCTGCGCCTGAACCGACTCCCTCGTCGGTGGAAGATCATGTGTTTGTTCCTTCACCTATTGTATCGGAAAGAGGCGAACGCGAACCGGTGGGAGCCGCAAAAGTATTGATGGTCGATGCCGCACTGTTTGCCATCCGTGAACTGATGGAAGAACATCAGGAGGCTTTGTTGTATGGACAGGATGTTGGCCGGCGCCTTGGTGGTGTATTCCGCGAAGCGGCAACACTAGCCGAACAGTTTGGTGATCATCGTGTGTTCAATACTGCTATACAGGAGGCATATATTGTTGGCTCAACGGTTGGTATGAACGCAGTAGGGTTGACACCACTGGTGGAAGTGCAATTCGCTGATTACATCTATCCGGGATTGAATCAGCTGGTGACAGAGATTTCCAAAAGCTGTTATCTCAGCTGCGGTAAGTTTCCCATATCAATGATCCTTCGGGTGCCTACCGGCGCTTATGGTGGTGGCGGTCCCTATCACAGCGGCTCAATAGAAAGTACGTTATTATCCATCAAAGGGATCAAGGTTGTTTACCCTTCCAATGCTGCGGATATGAAAGGATTGATGAAAGCGGCTTTCTATGATGGCAATCCCGTTGTTATGCTCGAACATAAAGGACTTTACTGGAGCAAAGTTCCCGGTACAGAAGATGCGAAGACGCCGGAACCTTCCCGCGATTATGTGGTGCCGCTGGGAAAGGCACGGATAGTTGTGGAGGCAAACACCGATGCAGTGGACAATGGCGAAACCTGCGTGATCATCACGTATGGAATGGGTGTATACTGGGCAAAAGCAGCGGCAAAGGGATTCAGCGATCGTGTAGAGATCATCGATCTGAGAACATTGTATCCGCTGGATGAAGAACTCCTCTTCGGGCGTGTAAAAGCACATGGGAAATGTCTTGTACTCACTGAAGAACAACAACGCAATTCGTTTGCAGAAGCATTGGCCGGCCGGATCTCAAACGCATGCTTTAAATATCTTGACGCTCCGGTGGAAGTATTAGGCGCATTGAATGTTCCCGCCGTGGCAATGAATACGGTTCTGGAACAAGCCATGCTGCCAAATGCAGGGAAGGTTGCAGCGGCGTTGAAAAAGTTATTGGAGTATTGAGAGGTTTCTGAAGTTTCATAGGTTTGAGAGATTAGAGGAGTATATACGTTTCTCAAGGGCTATATGTATAGGCCTCTGAGTATGCATGGTAATGAAATATATCATATGTCATTGCACATTCCATCTTTCAAAATACCGATGTGTATGTTCCACATCAACGCGAAAACCTATGAAACCCCTCAAACGTCTCAAACCTCTGCCCGCATCCCTCACTCATTCATCGTAAACCGATATCCCACTCCATGTATCGTTTCGATCGTTACAGACGGTTCTATTGCCAGTAGTTTTCGCAGCCTCGTCATAAACACGTCCATGCTTCTTCCGAGGAAGAAATCATTCTTTCCCCACACGTTTGATAAGATCTCTTCGCGTTTCAGTACTTTATTGGGATGCTGGCAAAGAAAATGAAGCAGCTCTGCCTCGCGCTGTGTAAGCGTGATGGTTTCCTGTTTTCCTACAAGTTTATATTCGTCAGGGTGGAATACAAACCCGCCAATGGTGATATTGGTCTGCGCATCACCTACGATCATTTTATTTCTTCTCAGGAAAACCTGCATCCTGGAAAGCAGCTCTTTCATGCTGAATGGCTTCACAATATAGTCGTCACCACCAGCGGCAAAACCTTTCAGTTTGTCTTCTTCAAGAGATTTTGCAGTCAGGAACAGAATAGGGACCCGGTCACTTTTTTGCCTGATCTTTTTGGCAAGACTGAATCCGTCCCTGTAAGGCATATTCACATCCAGGATGCAGAGGTCCGGATTGCCCTTCTGAAAATGTTCCCAGGCAGTTTCTCCATCGGGGCAATTGATAACCTGGTAGCCCGCTTCTTCAAGATTGTCTTTAATAATAAATCCCAGTTGCAGGTCATCCTCAGCGAGCAGGATCTTTACCTTTTGTTGCATACAGTACTGTTTTTATGTTAGGTTATGGGAAGGGGAGGATAAGGTTTCAAAGGTTTCAAAAGTTTGAGAGATTTCAGACATTTGAGAAGTTTGAGAGGTTATCGCGGGTGATAAATTTTTTGTTATCTGAAACCTATCAAACTTCTCAAACCGCTGACATCTTACACCTCCACCGGCAGATTTATCGTAAACCTGCTTCCCCGTCCCGGGGTGCTTTCAACTTTTATTTTTCCGCCGTGGGCGTCTATGATCTTCTTTACAAAACTCAGACCCAGACCGAAGCCTTTTGCATTGTACGTTTCTTCATGCTTTACACGGAAAAAATGGTTGAATATTTTCTTGAGTTGTTTTTTTTCAATACCAATGCCATTGTCTGCAACGGTAAAATAAGTGAAATCAGTTGTGTTGCCGGTATGAATGCCGATCGCCGGATTACGTGAATACTTGATCGCATTATCGATCAGGTTGGTGATCACGATCACCAGATATTCTTTATCGGCATACAGGTACGGGTCAGCGGCTTCAAGAGACAATTCGATCTTTGCTTTTCTTTCCGTTACAAGCGGACTCAGGTTTTGTATTGCTTCCTGGATCAGCTGATGAATATTTACTTTTTCCCGGGAAAGATGAAGCTGGTGCGAATCCGTATAGGCAAACTTAAGCAAACGCTCGATCTGGTTGTGCAGGTAAGTGGATTGATATTCCACAATGCCGGCGTAAGTAACCAGTTTTTCCGGTTTTTCTATGATTGCGGGATTTTTCAGAACGTCTGCCGCAAGGCTGATCACGGCAACAGGCGTTTTAAATTCATGGGTGAAATTCTGAATGAAATCCTTTTGGGTCTCATTCAGGAATTTCTGTTTGTAGAAATAATAAAGGCTTCCGCCAAACAATATCAGCACAAGAAAAAGGATCACGCTACTGATGATCCAGAAATTCATCCGGGTAAGGATATACTGCTGACGTTTTGGAAAGAATAGCGTCAGGTGATCATAATTCAACCGTGTAGGCGGAACTTTTAAGACGTTGTCTTTTGAACCGGTAGTTAATATCGTCGTATAAACATACCGTGAAGAATCAACGTTGTATACCCCAACATGGCAATCGGTGAATATGCCGAAATCATCCAGCTCGTAATGAAGATAGCTGATCAGGGAATCATGCGCGGCAACCCGGGTGATCTTTGCGATATAAAGATTCGGCTCCGGGTTTTCGATCAGTTCGTTGAGATGTGAGGAATTGTAAAGACTCATGTCAAGATCTTCATACAATCCGCGGACGGCTTTCATTACGTTGTGACTGAACTCACGTTGTTCAAAAGAATAGATCTTTTTCAGCCAAACCAGCTGAAATACCAGGATGATCGCAATTACCAGCGAGCTGATGAATAAAACTAGTCGTATGGTAGACGATCTTAACGGCACAGAAAACATATGCTAAAGTAAAACGAAGGGTCAAGTGGTGAAACCTCCCCGTGTTAACATTAGTTAAGTGAAAGTTAACAGATTTCCACGAACAGGCATAAAAAAAGACAGTCCGCCAGGGCAGACTATCTTACCGAACCAACACACCGTTTTTAAAGGCTATTTGCTTTCAGTTTTCGTTGAGGGCTTTGTCTTTTTATTATGATGATGTTTACGGGTTACCGCGGTTGCCTTTGTATCTCCGGAAACTTTACCAGTGCTTGCCACACTTGCTGTAGATTTATCTGCAGCAGCGGCTTTTTTAGCAACGATCTCTTTCTTTGCCGGAGTTGTTTGCGCAGGTTGCGTTTTTGTTGTCTGAGCTCCTGCCACACCAGCAAACAATAACATCGCTGCAACTGGCATAATGTACTTTTTCATATTCCTGTTTTTTTATTAAAAATTGATACAGCTAATTTGAAAAAATATTCTGAGCGTGAAGAATATTTGGCGATGCTTAACGGTGGATTAACCGTGGTTAAGCGGTCGTGAAGAGTTGAGAGTTTGGGAGGTTTGAGAAGTTTGATAGGTTTGAAAAATTTGAAAATGTCTGAAAGGTTGCTACCGCAGATTGTAAACGTTAAAGATTCAGGAACAAATTCGTGTTTGAAGAGCATTGGAAACTTAAATTCTCAAACCTCTCTTAGAACTGCAGTATAAAAACAGTCCCTTCTCCCTCTGCAGACTGCACCTGTATGTTCCCTTTATGCAACATCATGATCTGCTTGCAGAGGCTCAGGCCAATGCCGCTCCCGCTTTTTTTGGTGCTGAAGAAGGGGATAAAGATCTTGTCGAGTAATTCGATCGGCATACCGGTCCCATTGTCCGCTACTTTGATCAATATCTTGCGGTTTACAGTTTGATAAGCTGACAGGATGATGCGGGGTTCCTGTTTGTCTTTTACGGCTTCGATGGCATTTACAACAAGGTTGATCATGACCTGTTCCAGTAAATGTGTATCTGCGTCGAGTGTGATATCCGGATCTTTAAGAATTGTTTCAACTTCGATATTTTTTTGTTCGAGTGTTGGCTGCATCAGTTGAAGCAGGTTTTCGAAAATATCGCGGACATAGTTCTTGGTAAGTGAAGGGTTGGTGATCTTATTCAGGTTCCGGTATGTTTCGGCAAACTTCAGCAGGCCTTCGCTGCGGCGACGGATCGTTTCAATGCCGATCTCAAGATCATCAACCGAGCCTGTGTCATTATTCAGCATGGATACAGACTCCTGCAGCCTGCTCTTCAATGTTTCTGCCAGCGATGAGATCGGTGCCACAGAATTCATGATCTCGTGCGTCAGCACGCTCAACAGTTTCTGCCAGGCTTTTGATTCCGTTTCATCCAACGCTTCATTTACGTTTTGAAAAGCAATCAGTTTATAGGTATTGCCTTCCGTCTGAAAGGCAGTGGCGGAAAGCAAAACTTTAAATGTTGTTTTTTCAGGATGCGCATCTGCGATCTTACTTTCACCCGGCTTCAGTTTAATGATTTCAGCGGTAAGCTCTTCATCTCTTCTTGAAAGAGAATAGATCGTTTTGAGGTAAGGAAGCTGCAACATTCTTTTTAACGAATCATTCATCCAGATCACTTCGCCGCCTTCTTCTTTGTAAGAAAGAATGCCGGTATCAACCAGCTCCAGTATGCGCTGCAGGTATTGGTACTGCGTTTCCTTTTCTTTGCTGATCACCTTGAATGTTGAATTGATCTCATTAAAACCCTGGCGCAGCGGTTGAATGTCTGATGAAGCATGCTTCACGTCAAAGTGGCGGGAAAAATCCCGGTAGTGTACAGACTCAACAAACTGATCAAGCTCCCTGTATGCTTTTCGCTGAAAGCGATAGAATTCCATTGCCTGGTAGATGATGATCGGCAATACGATCACGAGATAGACCAGGAAGCCGTTTGCGATGAGGAAGGCTGCCACACTCAGCGTGATCAGCAGCAGTGCGATCCCGCCCGCAATTTTCCATTCGTAGTTCTTAAATGTCATATTTGCTGAGTCTTCTATATAAAGCAGTACGGGTGAGTCCTAATTCTTTTGCTGCCTTGGTGATATTGCCATTATGTTTTTCAATCACTTTCAGGATCGTGTTTTTTTCTACCGAACTCAATTTCATTTCCGCAGGTTCTGATTCCGCTGGTGAAGAAGCTTCGATAGGAGAGAAGATCAGGTCTTTTGCTTCCAGCAAGCTTTCATCGGCCATGATCACTGCGCGCTCGATGATGTATTGCAGTTCGCGGACGTTGCCCGGATAATGATGGTTCATCAGCTTCTCCAAAGCTTTTGTATCAAAGTCAGGGGCAGGCTTCATGTATTTGCTTGCATAGATTTTTGCAAAATGTTTTGCCAGCAGAATGATATCGTTGCCGCGCTTGCGCAATGGCGGCACGGTGATCTCAACGGTATTGATACGATATATCAGGTCTTTGCGGAACCTGTTTTCATTAGCCAGTTCTGTGAGAGGGACATTTGTTGCGCAAACAAGCCTGATATCAACCGGTACCGGTTCATTGCTTCCCAGCCGCATCACCTGTCGGTTTTGCAATACACTCAGCAGTTTTGCCTGGAGATGTAAGGGAATATTGCCGATCTCATCGAGGAAAAGCGTGCCTTTATCTGCTGCTTCAAATCTTCCGGCACGATCTTCCCGCGCATCAGTGAACGCACCCTTCTTCACGCCGAAGAGTTCGCTTTCGAACAATGTTTCTGTTAATGCACCTACATCAACTTTTACAAGTGGTTGTGCCGCTCTCAATGATTGCTGATGGATCGCTTTTGCAATCAGGTCTTTACCGGTTCCATTTTCGCCAAGGATCAGGATGTTCGCGTCTGTTGGCGCGATCTTTTCCAGTTTGTAAACGATCTGTTGCATTGCTTCAGATTCTCCCAGCAATTCTTTTCCGATGATCGATTCGGAGGCGGCAAAAGAGGGGGAACCTGGTTTGCTGCCTTTGCGTTTCAGTATTTCTTTGATCGTTCCGATCAGCTTTTCATTATGCCATGGTTTTACCACAAAGTCGGAAGCTCCTTCTTTCAGTGAACGCACAGCGAGATCAATATCGCCATAGGCGGTGATCATGATCACTGCTGTATCGGGGCGTAATTTGCGTATTTCCTTTAACCAGAAAAGTCCTTCATTGCCGGTATTGATCGAGCTGTTGAAGTTCATATCCAGCAGGATCACATCAAAGCTGTCTTTTGATAAATGCCAGCGAAGGTTCTCGGGATTTTTTTCTGTCACAACTTCTTTCACTTCTGTTTTCAGCAACAGCCTCACGGCAGTGAGCACATCGGTGTCGTCATCAATGATCAGGATGGAGGCGTTCTTTAGATTCATTTTTTGGAGATTAAACTGGCTGAATTAAAAGTAAAAATTCAAAAGTAAAAAGGTAAAAGTAAAAAGTAACCTTATGCGCGGTATGGCCGTAATAAGTGAGGAATTTTTTACTTTTTAGTTTTGACTTTTTGCTTTTTTCTCTTCTCTGCAAGTATACCATAAATACAAAGTGATGGCAACTAATTCTTTAAGCAAAGACACTGTTACGGGGGCTGTATCAAAAGCGGACAGTGGTTGTATCGAAAGAGAACGATTTATCTGCAAATTTTCGTATAATCGGTTGTAATTCAATGAACTTTGGAACTGGCATACCTTTGACTTTACTCGGTTGTCCCCGAAAAAACAGCATTTGTTTCCGGGGAGTAAAAATAGGGCATTGCAAGGTCGGAGCTCCGGCGAAGACCTGGCATTCATCATTAAAGTTTTATATCAAGTGGATCGAGTTATTGAAAAAAAGAAATGGGGTAAGAAAAGATTGCTTACGCTGGCGGGTGTTCTGGGAATAGCAACGCTGGCCGTTGCCAGCTACCTGGCCACTACCAAGAAATCGCAACTGAATGTGGACGTTGAGCGCATCACCGTCAGCGAAATCAAAAAAGGGCCTTTCCTTGAGTTCATACCGGTAAACGGCGTTGTGCTTCCTATTACCACCATTTACCTCGATGCCCTTGAAGGCGGACGGGTGGAAGAAAAGTTTGTGGAAGACGGAACGGTGATGAAAAAAGGTGAGCCGATCCTTCGGTTGTCCAATACAGATCTGGAGCTGAGCCTTGTAAACCAGGAAACATCCGTATATAATCTTCTCACGCAGATGCAGATCTCACAAAATGCCGCCCGTCAGAATACGATCGGCAAGCTGAATCAGATGACCGATGTGGAAAGCGATCTGAAAGAGGCTGAGCGGTTGTATAAACTGAACAAGCATCTGTATGATGAAAAGGCAATTGGTCTGCAGGAATTCAAACAATCTGAGAACAACTACAATTACCTGTTGCAAAAGCAAAAACTGTCGAGCCAGATCCTGAGCGAAGACTCTCTGTCTGCCCGGCAGGAGGTGGATCAGGCGCGTCAGTCATATGGCCGGACACAAAATGCGCTGAATGTAATGCGCAAAAAAGTTGGCGACCTGATCGTTCGTTCACCCGTGGACGGACAGCTTACTTCCCTCGATGCGGAGATTGGTCAGTCAAAAAATAAAGGCGAACGTCTTGGCCAGATAGATGTGCTGAGTGGCTTTAAAGTAAGGGCTGATATCGATGAGCATTATATTTCCCGGATCTATAACGGCCTTGTAGGTACGTTCACATTTGCGTACAAAGAGTACAAACTCAAGATCAAGAAGGTGTATACCCAGGTGGTGAATGCCCGCTTCCAGGTGGATATGGAATTTGTAGGCGAAGTGCCACAGAATATCCGCCGTGGTCAAACATTACAGATCGGCCTTGCCCTGAGCGAAGAAACCACCGCGCTGTTGTTGCCCAAAGGCGGATTCTTCCAGCAAACGGGTGGAAGCTGGATCTTTAAACTGAGCGAAGACGGCAAGACCGCTTATAAAGTAGATATTCAGCTGGGAATGCAAAGCCCGGATTACTACCAGGTACTGGGAGGTCTGAAAGAAGGAGATAAGGTAGTTACTTCCAGCTATGAGAACTATGGAAAAATGCAGGAACTGATTTTGAAAAAATAAGTAATTTTTTTTGAATCACTGGCTCATGGACACAGAGTTTCTGATGAGCGATGTTTTTCTTTTTGAATTTTTACTTAACACCCGTACCCAAAACCAACAAACAAATTAAAGCCATGAAAAGAAAATCAATCTATCTGTTACTGCTGATCTGCAGCCTGAGCCTGATCTCATCCGCGAGACAGCGCTGCTCTGATAGCTGTGCAGATAAAAAAACAGCTGCCACACAAGCCAATCGCAGCGAAGCTGAAACAGAGGAAACAAGGGCCGGTTATGACCTTTCTCCGGTAGGCTTTTTTGTATTAAACATGTAAAACTCTTCACCTAATAATCTATACAAATGATTAAGATCACTGCTCTCGAAAAAATCTATCGTACCGAAGAAGTGGAAACGGTGGCATTGAACAAACTGTCTATCGATATCAAGGAAGGCGAGTTTGTGGCCATCATGGGACCGTCAGGATGCGGCAAGTCAACGCTGCTGAACATACTTGGATTATTGGATGATCCCGATGCGGGAAGTTTTGTTTTCAATGGCATTGAAGTAGCGAAATTCAATGAAAGAAAACGAGCCGACCTCCGTAAAAGAAACATAGGGTTCGTTTTCCAGAGCTTTAACCTTATTGACGAGCTGACAGTTTTTGAGAATGTAGAGCTCCCTTTGATCTATACCGGCGTAAAAGCGGCTGACAGGAAAAAGCGTGTGGATGAAGTACTGGATAAAGTACAGATCATGCACCGCCGTAATCACTACCCTCAACAATTGTCAGGTGGCCAGCAACAACGTGTGGCCGTGGCAAGAGCAGTAGTAAATAGCCCCAAGCTGATTCTTGCGGATGAGCCCACCGGTAACCTGGATTCAAGCAACGGTAATGAAGTGATGCAGATGCTGACAGACCTGAACGAACAGGGGACAACAGTTATCATGGTTACACACAGCGAACATGATGCGCGTTACAGCCACCGCATCATCCGCATGCTCGATGGGCAAACTGTACTGGAGAATATCATGGTGTAGAGTTTAAGGGGATGTGCGAGGACCGACATCAGTATAGCAGCCCCTTTTCTAAATAGAATTCACTGTTGCGTAATGATTTTCATATTGGATATCGTGTATAGGATATCGATCAATCCAAACCGATTTACTCATTTCATTCTACGATAAATGATCAGGAATTATCTTAAGGTAGCGCTCCGGAATATTACAAGGCATAAAGCGTTTTCGTTGTTGAATATTTTCGGATTGTCTGTAGGACTTGCAGCCTGCCTGTTGCTGTTCATGGTGGTTCGTTATGAGATGAGTTATGAAAAGTTTCTTCCAGGCAACGACAAGATCCATCGCATTGTTATTAAGGATGTGAATATCGATGGTGAGGAGTACGGCAGCGGTATTCCATATCCTGCACTCGATGCCCTGCGATTGGATATGCCCGATCTTGCCGTGGGAGCCATGTTTGCCAGCGATGGCAGTCAGGTGACCGTGCTCGGAAAAGATCCCAACGCTGCCGCCGGAAAGAAATTTATCGAAGAGAAAGGTGTGTTCTTTGCTGATCCCGAATTGTTCAGCGTATTTAAACATACCTGGATGGTTGGTTCACCAGCGTTGTTGAGTCAGCCGGATGTAACTGTTCTGACGCAGAAACTTGCTACGAAATACTTTGGCAACTGGCAGGATGCTGTGGGGCAATACCTTCGCCTGGACAATGCGCTTAATTTGAAAGTTGTCGGGATACTGAAGGATATTCCCGATAATACGGATCTTCGTCTCGCCATTGTTACATCGTTCATTACTTCAAAAAATAATCCATCGCTCTTTGGTTATAATACGGATTGGGGAAGTACCACAAGCAACTTTCAGCTGTATGCGGCCCTCTCTGATGGCATGACTGAGGAAACGATCAATAAACGACTGGCGGATTTCAGCGAGAAACATTATCCAAAATCAAAAAGCCGAAAGTCAAGAACCAACTTTCTTCAGCCTCTCGATCAGATCCACTTTGATGCAAGGTTTGATAATTATGGCGATCATGTTTCCAGCAAAACAACGTTATGGACACTTTCGCTGATCGGTATATTGATCATTGTAATGGCTTGTATCAACTTTATCAATCTTTCCACAGCGCAGGCGATCAACCGTTCGAAAGAAGTTGGTATCAGAAAAGTACTGGGAGGAAAACGAGTCAGTCTGTTCTGGCAGATGATGGGAGAGACGGCGATCATTGTATTTATCTCCATTTTAATTGCGGTAGCCATAGCGGCGATCTGTTTGCCGTTTATTAGTAATGTTGCGTCTATTTCCGAAAAACTCAGCGTCCTTACTCCGTCTATTTTGTTGTTCCTGCTGATCGCAGGATTGATCGTAACGATACTTTCCGGAGCGTATCCGGCACTCATCCTTTCAGGCTTCAGGCCAATACTTGCATTGAAGAACAAGATCACCTCCGCAAGCATCGGTGGCATTTCCCTGAGAAGAGGCCTTGTGGTAACACAATTTGCCATTTCGCAGGTGCTCATCATCTGCACGATCGTCGCCATTTGTCAGATGAACTCGGTACACAATGCAGATCTTGGTTTTAATAAGGAAGCGACCCTGATCATCAACGCGACGTCGGACAGTGCTATCTTTTCCAAACAAATGGCTTTCAAACATGAATTGCTGGGTTTGAACGGAGTGCAGGCGGTAACATTCAGCAGCGATGTTCCATCTTCCCAAAACAGCTGGACAACAAATTTTGCATACGATCACCGTGATGACGAAACGTTTGACATGTATCTCAAGTATGGCGATGAAGATTACTTTAAAACATTTGGCCTTCAGTTTGTAGCTGGTCAGGGATATGAGCATAGCGATACAATGCGCGAGGTCGTATTGAATGAAACAGCTATCGCAAAACTTGGTATCAAAAATCCTGAGGAAGCGATCGGCAAGGATATGAGATTGGGCCGCGGCCGCTGGCGGAGGATCGTTGGTGTGGTGAAGGATTTTAAAACACATTCTCTTCGCGAAAGCACTCAGCCGGTGATGATCAGTGCAAGCCAGAAAACATATGGCTGGACCAGCGTGAAGTTGAAGACTGCCAATCTTGCGCAAAGCAGGGATGCAATCCAGCGTGTTTGGGACAAATATTATCCTGCTTATGCAAACCGCAGTTTTTTTATGGATGAATTTGTTGAAGATTTTTATCAGCAGGAAAATCAGCTCTCTTTATTATACAAGATCTTTTCAGGTGTAGCCATTCTTATTTCCTGTCTTGGTCTTTATGGTCTTGTTTCATTCATGGCGGTTCAGCGTAAGAAGGAAGTAGGTGTACGTAAAGTGCTGGGTGCATCTGTTGGCAACATCGTGTATCTTTTCTCAAAGGAATTTACGATCCTGATCGTCATTGCCTTTGTAATAGCGGCACCCGCTGCCTGGTATCTGATGAATCAATGGCTCAATAATTTCAGCTACAGGATCAATATTGGTGCCTGGGTTTTTGCTGTTGCGGTATTTATATCAATAATTATAGCGTGGATCACGGTCGGATATAAATCGGTAAAGGCAGCGCTGGCCAACCCGGTCAGGTCGCTTCGTTCGGAATAAATATTACCACATGTATGAGATGCTGCCATATTCCGGCAGTAGATTAACGCTGTCTGCTATGCGCCGCATTTTGCAGGAGAGTGTTTATTAGTTATGTAATATTTAGTCGATGTATGTTTAAAAACTATTTTAAAACTGCGTTCCGCAACTTGTGGAAGAATAAGGGATTTGCGCTGATCAACATCGCCGGGATGGGTGAAGTGAAAATCCTGGGCAACGCAACAGTAAGTATTGTTGGAGAGACCAGAAATCTCAACGCACTTTTACTTCGCAGTGGCCTTGTGCCTGTGCTCATTCCGACCTTTGCACTGACGGTTCCGCTGGCAATATATTTTAATAACTGGTTGAATTTGTTTACCTGTGGTAAAATCGCTTCGTTCGGAACAAATATCACTACCATCGAATAAAACTGTTGTATGATCAAAACGTATTTTAAGATCGCTTTCCGCAATCTTTGGAAAAACAAGGCATTTACTTTTATCAACCTTGCCGGTCTGGCGATAGGGCTGACCTGTTGCATGCTGATGGTCCTTTACCTGCAGCATGAGCTGAGTTATGATAAGTTTCAGAAAAATGCAGATCGTATTGCAAGGGTGACAATGGCGTATAGCTTCAACGGTGGTGAAGAACGCAAAACGGTGCTGACGAGCACGAAAGTGTTTCCTTCATTCAAGCGTAGTTTTCCTGAGGTGGAAGAGGGTGTCCGTATGTCCGGAGGAAGACCGGTGCTCGTGAAATATGATAACCAGTTATTCAATGAGCCTGATTTTCTTTTTGCGGATTCTACTTTCTTTACCGTATTTCCTTCTTTTGGTCTGGTACAGGGTCAGTCGAACCAGGTATTGAGAGCTCCATACATGGTGGTGCTAAGCGAGTCTGCCGCAAGAAAATATTTTGGTAAGAATAGTCCAGTGGGCAAAACGATCCAGCTGGGGAGTGCGCAGAAAGATTACCTCATAACGGGAGTGGCAAAAGATTGCCCATCCAATTCGCAGATCAAGTTTGATTTTCTTGCTTCATTTTCGAGTATGGGCCCCGCACAGGAGGAGACTTATTTCAATGCGAACTATATTACTTATTTGCTGCTGAAAGATCAGCAGTCGATTGCTTCTCTACAGAAGAAGATCGCACCTTTTATGAGAAAGGAGATCTCAGATAAAGGAACCATGATCAGTTATACCCTGGAGCCTTATACCAGCGTGCATTTGCATTCGCCTTACGATGGTTTTGAGCCGAACAGTAATATCAGCTACATCTATATCACAAGTGGGATTGCATTACTGATCCTGGTTATTGCCTGTTTCACCTATGTGAATCTCAGTACTGCAAGGTCAATGGAGCGGGCAAAGGAAGTGGGCGTTCGGAAAGTCTCCGGCGCATTCAGAAGCCAGGTGTTCTGGCAATTCATCGGCGAGTCTGCACTGATCAGCGTCCTTGCGATGTTGCTGAGTTTTATACTTGCATCGGTCATGCTGCCGGCGTTCAATAAGCTGGCAGCCCGTGATCTTCAGTTCTCAGGCTTGATGAACCCGGCGGTGTTGGTCACTGCGCTTGCTATTCTTGTGGTGATATCATTGATGGCGGGAAGTTATCCGGCATTGATCCTTTCCAGGTTTCAGCCCGTAAAAGTATTGAAAGGTTCATTCCGCAATACGGGATCAGGTACGTGGATCAGGAAGTCGCTGACGGTTTTTCAGTTTTCAATCTCAGCGTTCCTCGTAATTGCAACTTTTGTGATGCAGCGTCAATTGAATTATATCCAAACGAAGAAGCTTGGATACGACAGAGATCATGTACTGGTAATGCCAATGGATCAGAAAATAAATGACAAGTCTGATCTTTTTAAAACGGTGTTCAGGTCAAATCCTGAAATAATCACTGTTTCAAAATCATATAAAACCCCGGTTACAATTGAAGGCGGTTATGCCATGAGCAATTCTCCTACTAATGAAAATGCCATGAGCGTAAAGGCAAATCCGGTTGATGAAGATTATCTTAAGGTAAATAACCTGGAGATCATTGCGGGCACAGATCTTACAAAACAGGACCTGCTGGATGTTGCCAACGAAGATTATCAAAAAAATTATTTCCACTTTGTGCTTAATGAATCGGCAGCCAGGGCACTCGGATGGACACCACAGGAAGCGATCGGCAAAAAGATGTTCCTCGATCTTTCACGTCCGGGAGAGGTAAAGGCTGTGATCAGGGATTTTCACTTTGCCTCGTTGCATTCCACTGTTGAACCGCTTGTATTATTTCCTGACAACTGGGGCGCTGTTATGCAGGTAAAAGTTACTGGTAAAAATCTTCCGCAAACGCTGGCTTTCCTTGAATCCAAATGGAAAGAGCTTGCGCCGCATCGTCCATTTGAATACAGGTTCATGGATGAGGATTACAATAAAATGTATGCTTCAGAATTGAGAACGGGTAAAGTATTTACTGTTTTTGCAGTGATCGCAATACTGCTGGCATGTCTCGGACTGTTTGGTTTGTCTGCCTATTCTGTTCAGCAGAAAACAAAGGAGATTGGTATCCGGAAAGTGTTGGGAGCTTCTTCAGCTGGCATTGCGGCATTGCTCGTAAATCAGTTTGTAAAACTTGTGATCCTTTCATTCGTGATCGCTGTTCCAATTGCCTGGATGCTTTCGGAAAAATGGCTGGCCAGCTTTGCCTACAGGACGGATGTGCCGGTTTATATTTTTGCGATCGCCGGTTTTTCCATCATTGCCATTGCAATGTTCACGGTCAGCACACAGGCTATCAGAGCGGCCCTATCCAATCCTGTTAAGTCGCTTCGTACGGAATAGAGAGTAGGCCTTCCGGAAGTTTAATAGGTTTCATAGGTTTCCTTAAATGCAAGTTTGCTCCTGAATCTTTGGCGTTTACGATCTGCGGCAGCCACCTCTGAAACCTATGAAACCCCTCAAACCTGTCAACCCCTGAAACCTTATAAACCATTGTATAAACAAACCTGACTATGATAAAGAATTATTTCAAAGTTGCCTGGAGAAACCTGGCCCGCAACAAGACCTTTTCGCTGATCAATATACTGGGGCTTGCCATTGGTATGGCCTGTACCATGCTGATCTCATTGTGGGTATATAATGAACGTAACTGGGATCGTTACAACAGCAACTATGAGAACATCTATCATGTGTACAGTAACCGTAATTTCAATGGCGAGATCTCTACCGGACCTGATATGATGTATCCGCTTGCCGCTACGGTAAAGCAAACGTTTCCTGAAGTGCAGCATGCCGCTATTGTATCCTTTCCCGGAACCACGCTGATGGGAGACGATGACACAAGGATCAATAAGCAAACACTTGCAGTATCTCCTGAATTCTTTGACATTTTTTCATTTGATTTTATAAAAGGCAATAAGGATGTATTGAAAGATCCTGATGCTATAGTGCTTACACAAAGCACGGCGAAAACGATATTTGGATCAACGGATATTATTGGTCAGCAGGTGCGCATCAATAATGCCCGTAATGCTGTTGTAAAAGCGATCGTAAAGGATGTGCCTCAGAATTCAACGCTGCAGTTTGATGGTCTTATTCCGTTCAATCCGTCTTCGCCGGAAATACAGCGATCGGAGAGTGACTGGGTGAATTGCGGCAACAGGGTCATCCTTCAACTAAAACCTGGCAGCAGCGTTGCATCGATGGAAACGAATGTGATCAACCTGATACGGAAAAGAACATCTGGTGAAAATCCGACCACCCGTGGCTCCGTTATCCTGCATCCCATGAAGAAATGGAGATTGTTTGAAGAGTTCAAAGATGGAAAAAATACAGGCGGCCGCATTCAATATGTCAACCTTTTTACCTGGGTGGCAGTGGTCATTCTCATCATTGCCTGTGTGAATTTTATGAACCTTTCTACCGCCCGCTCGGAAAAAAGGGCGCGTGAAGTGGGGATCAGGAAGACGCTCGGTTCGGGAAAGAACCAACTGATCGCGCAATTCCTTTCAGAATCGGTTCTGCTTGCAATCTTTTCGTTTATGGTTGCGACGACCATGGTTTATGCGGCATTACCTGCATTTACTCAAATGCTGAATATGGAACTTGTTATTCCCTATGGAGAACCTGCATTATGGGGCATCATTGCCGGAATCATTTTAATGACCGGCATTGTGGCCGGTGGCTATCCGGCATTTTATCTCTCCGGTTTCCTGCCGGTGAAAGTGTTGAAGGGAACGATCCTGCAGGGAAAGCAAGCCGTATTGCCAAGAAAGATACTGGTAACATCGCAGTTTATTGCATCGATCGTACTGATCTCGGCTACGCTGATCATTTATCAGCAACTGCAGTATGTGAAGAAGAGAGATATCGGTTATGATACCAATAACCTGATCCAGCTGAATTCCTCGCGCGACCTGAATACGAATTTCGAAGCTTTCAGAAATGATCTGCAGCAGGCAGGCATCCTTTCTTCTGTTGTTCGTACGTCAACACCATTGACAACTATACTTGGATTCACTTCAGGGATCCGTTGGGTTGGTGCTCCGGAGAACGCACAACTGGTGATCGGATTTTTGTTTTCTGATCAGAATTTTGCAACAACGCTGAATGCAAAGATGCTGGAAGGCCGCGATTTCCGGCAGGGCGATAGCAATTCTGTGATCTTTAACAAGGAAGCGATCCGTTTGATGAACATCTCTTCACCGGTTGGAAAAGAGATCAACTGGGCCGGCCGTCAACGCACCATTGTAGGTGTTGTAGATAATATGGTGATGACCTCTCCATACGAATCGGCTACGCCGATGATGGTTTCCTATGACGATAAAAGATCCGGGTTTACCAACCTGCGTCTGGTACCGGGCGTTGACCTGCGCAAGGCTATTTCAACAATAGAATCTGTTTATAAAAAGTACAGTCCGGACTATCCGTTTGAATACCGTTTCATCGATGATGAATTCAATCGGAAATTTGTGAATGAGCAATTGATCGGTCAGCTTGCGGTGATCTTTGCGGGGCTTTCCATTTTTGTTTGCTGCCTCGGATTGTTTGGCCTCGTTTCGTTTACGATCGAGCGAAAAACAAAGGAGATCGGGATCCGGAAAGTACTTGGCGCTTCTGTCCGGCAGGTACTCATGCTGATGTCAAAAGAATTTCTCGTACTGGTGGGACTGGCATTTTTTGTGGCCATACCGGCGGCATGGTGGGCAATGAATGAATGGCTGAAAAATTTCAGTTACAGGATCGACATAGGTGTTGGAGTGTTTTTATTGGTAGGAATTATCACGTTGGTGATCGCGTTGCTGACAGTTGGATTGAATGCTTCGGCGGCTGCGCTTCGGAACCCGGTCAAAACGCTGCGTTCAGAATAACTCTATCCTCGTGATAAATAATTATCTGAAGATCGCTTTCCGTAGTCTTACAAAGTATAGGTTATTTGCGGCCATCAATGTCCCCGGGTTGTCAGTTGGTATCGCGTTTTCGCTTTTGACCGGCGTGTGTATTATACAGGAAAAGATAAACCCGGATCTGAAGAACATGGAACGGAAATACATCGTTAAGAACGATTGGAAGATAAATGAAACGGGTTTGGATATCACCACTGGCAGTCATACGGGCCAGCTTTTGCAGGTCAGGCCGCCTGCCAGTGGGCCCGTTAAAAACCTCCGGATAGAATAACCGTGCCAATACCAAACTGTTATCAGCAGGGCAAAAACTGTTCGTATTCGGACAGTTTTTGTCCATTTTCGCACAACTTCCCCGCCGATTAATTATTTTCGTTTGAAAATCAGCTACTTACGGGAATGGCATACGCCTTGAAAATCACACATCGCTGATCTTGAAAACCGGCATCAACCAAATGATTGGTAATTATTTTACTGTTGTCATCTTTGAATGCATCGGTGCGGAATAAAGAGGCCGGGATCTGCAAAGTATAAGGTGCAGGTGTTGGAAATGTCCCTCGATGTGTTCAGGAGATCTTGTAGAACCGGTGCTGGCTACACTGGCCATTGCAGTGATCATGGTTAGTACAGAGGTCATCAGGGCGTCGGTGATCAAACCGGTGAAGGTATTAAGAGTAGAGTAATTCAGAAATCAGGAACCGAATAAATAACAATATATGGTAGAATTAAAAGGCATTTACAAATGGGTGAACGCCGGAAATAACCGGACTTTCTTACTGAAGGATATCAACCTGACGATAAAAGAAGGAGAGTTTGTTTCGATCATGGGCCCTTCAGGTTCCGGTAAATCGACTTTGCTGAATGTGATCGGTATGCTCGATGATTTTAACGAAGGCGAGTATATGTTCCTGCACGAGTCTGTACATAAGCTCAAAGAAAAGCAACGCTCTTCACTTTATAAGCAATACATCGGATTTGTATTCCAGGCGTATCACCTGATCGATGAACTGACCGTGTATGAAAATATCGAAACGCCACTGATCTACCAGGATGTGAAAGGTTCCGAGCGAAAGGCGCTGGTGGCGGATATACTGGACAGATTTCAGATCGTTGGTAAAAAAGATCTGTTCCCTACTCAGCTTTCCGGTGGCCAGCAACAATTGGTGGGCATCGCGCGTGCACTGATCGGGAAGCCAAAATTGTTACTGGCGGATGAGCCAACAGGAAATCTTAACTCTGCGCAGGGCGAAGTGATCATGCAATTATTCAAAGAATTAAATAAGGAAGGTGTGACGATCATCCAGGTGACGCACTCTGAAAAAAATGCAGCATTTGGTTCAAGGACCATTGACCTGCTGGACGGAATGATCCAAAAATAACCCGTCATTCCAAAAAATATATAATGAAAATGAAGAAACGAATATCGGTTGTTGTTTTTTGCGGATGGCTGCTGCTGAATGCCGGCGGGATACAGGCACAGGAATCACCCGGCAAGTTATATACATTGCAGCAATGCGTGGAAACAGGTTTATCCCAAAACCTTGACGTGGTAAAAGCCGGCTTGCAGGCTGAAGCAGGTAAAGTTAACTGGAATCAGGCGAGGCTGAATATGCTGCCTGATCTGAATGCCAATGCTTCGAACGGTATCAATTCGGGACGTAGTATCGATCCGTTCACCAACTCGTATATCAACCAGGAAGTGAATGTGGCAAATTACGGAGTGAGCAGCGGCATTGTATTGTTTCGCGGTCTGTCCATGCAGAATGCAGCGAAGCAAAATGCACTGGCTTATGATGCATCAAAAATGGACTGGCAACAATCAAAAGATAATGTTACGATCAATATTATCCTGGCATACCTGCAGGTATTGACGAATCAGGATCTGCTGACCCTGGCGGCCAACCAGGCAGAGCTTTCCAGGAAACAGGTAGAGCGCCTGGAACTGATGAATAAAGATGGTGCGATCAAACCATCTGAATTATCAGATCTGCGCGGTCAGTTTGCAAATGACCAGTTATCGATCATCAGCACGCGCAATTCGCTGGAGCAATCAAAGTTGAGCCTTTGCCGGCTGATGAATATTCCTTATGACCGCGGGATGAAGCTGGAGCCGATCGACGCGGCAACTTTTGCAACAAAGTACGAAATGACTCCGGATAGTATCTATTCAACGGCCTTGCAGGAGTTCGCGCTTGTTAAAGCAGTTGATCTTCGTGAAGCAAGTGCCGCAAAAGGTGTGAAGGTAGCACGTGGCCAGTTATTTCCTACGCTAACGCTTAATGGAAATGCAAGTACCAACTATTCAAGTGCTGCAAGAAATGACATCTTCCTTGGATCATCGGAGCAGGCTACCAACGATTATGTGCTGGTGAATGGTGTTAAATCGCCCGTTTTCAGCATGATCAATGATTTTAATAGCGAAAAGATCAGGTATGGCAGACAGGTAAAGAATAACATTTTTACTTCTTTCAATCTTAGCTTGCAGATCCCGATCTTCAACGCATGGTCGCAGCGCAATAAGATCAGGCTTGCACAGATCGATCTGAAAAATGCCGAGTATACGGCCAGCACCACAAAAACACAATTGCAGCAATCTATTGAGGAAGCACATATTAATATGACCACATCATCAGACAGGTATAAGACATTGCTTGAGCAAGTGGATGCATATAACGAGTCGTTCCGCGCAGCGGAAGTCCGTTTTAATTCAGGCGTTGGTACATCAGTGGATTATCTGATAGCAAAAAATAACCTTGACAGATCGAACAGCAATGCTGTGCAGGCAAAATACGACTATGCACTGCGCACAAAAGTGCTGGATTATTACCAGGGGAAACAGTTATGGTAGGATGGACGATGTTCGCTGTTTTATTTTAAATTCCAATGTTTAATAGAGGAAGAGGCTATCTCATACTTTTGAGGCAGCCTCTTCTTTTTATTAAGGATCTATTGAATATTGCGCATCGAACAACAAATAGCGTCTCAGGATTTTCCTGATATCTCCGACTTCCTGTATAAATTTTCCGACGCATGGGTCTGCAAGCGTAATTCCGGCAGGTGTGAATAATGATTCATAACGGTCAGAGAGCTCTCCCACTCCATTGCTGTTGAAAAGTTTAAGTGTTCATAACCCGGATGTTTAGGAAACAGGTAAAAAATAGTGCCACTTCGGGAATGCATGAGATTGGTTAAGGCAACCAGCAATTAATTGCCGGTTAACGATTGTTTTAATGCGGCAAATATTAGCATACCTGATTTTTTTGTTGTAACTTAATACTGCTTCGTTAAGATTCATCCAATTTCTTTTATGATAGCGCACATTCAATTCCGTCATCTTGGGGTAGATGTAAAATCTCTCCTGATTTTCAACTTTGCTGCGGTGAAGGATGTGATCGTTGTAATGCCTGAATGCCTTGAATCCTTAAAAGAATGGACAACACAGGAAAAGGAGGAGGGTATTGTATTTACACGGACACAGGATGGTAGTTGGGTTTGTCCGCGTGCCGCCGTCAATCGCTTTCCTGAAACATTTATCCATCTTCGAAATGCTATGCTGCAATACTTCAGCAAAGACAAATTCAGTTTCCGGAGAAGAATGGCTTTTTTTGAAAGCAATCTGCATTAATGTAATAATACCTGATCGGTTTCTGAAAGTTACAAGCTGCCAGTATGGTACGTTCAATTAATGCATTGAAACAATACACGGATCAGTTATTCTCTTTCTTCAGCGATGACTTTCTTATGATCAGATCGGAGTTTACGATGATGGTATTGGTTGTCTTGATATCAGATAAGCCTTTAAGGTGATTAACCAGATTGCGTGCTGCAATTTCTCCCATATTCGAACCAGGATAATCTACTGTGGTTAATTGCGGTTCTACCAGTTTACTGATCGCATCATTGTTGAAGCCTACCACGGAAATATCCTGCGGGATCCTGATCCCATGTTCCTTCAGCGTCTGCATGCAGACCGCTGCGGAAAAATCATTCGTAATGAACGCGCCGTCCGGCATAGGGTCCATCTTCAGGATCTGTAAGGCGGCTTCCACGCCGCATTGTTCGCTGAGGTCTTTGATCAGTACAAGGTCTTCATCGGATGAAATGTTATTGTCCCTTAACGCATCTTCGTATCCCTTGTGGCGCTGGGCGTATACGTTGCGCTGAAGGCTCGCGGTAACGAGTACAATGCGTTTGCAGCCCTGATCAATCAGGTGTTGCGTTGCCTGGTAACCTGCTGTATAGTTATCGATGATCACTTTAGTACTTTCGCCCTGCTCTTCCACACGGTCAAAAAAGATCACGGGAATGGCTTTCTCTTCAAACGGTTTGAAATGCCCGAGATCTTTTGTGTCGAAGGCAAGTGATGCGATCAGTCCATCTACGCGTTTGTGAAAGAGATTAAGTGCATTCTTTGCTTCCTTTTCATAACTCTCGGACGAGTGCGCAATGATCAGGTCATAGCCAGCTTCAGTGGTCACGCGTTCAATACCGGCAAGCACAGAAGTGATAAAATTGCTGTTTAACTCATGCACCATCACTCCAATAGTATTGGTTTTCTGTTTGCGCAGGTTGCTCGCGAAATTATTATGACGATACCCCAGCTCTTTTGCCGCATCCTGTATCTTCTTCCTCGTATTCTTATTGATAGCAGGATGATCCGCCAGCCCTCTGCTTACTGTAGCAGAAGAGAGATCAAGTTTCCTGGCTATATCATAGATCGTAATGTCTTTTTTCGGCTTCATACTGCAATCGGTTGCAAGTTCTTGTTTTGATAAAACGACAATTTTCAGGCTTTGAGCCTTTTATAAATGTACCATATTTCCTTTCGAAATGACAAAGAGCTTTGCCGATGGCATAGACTCCGGCTAAGAGAGCTTTGTTCAGGCGGAGTCCGGCCTTGTGCTGATAAAGATCTTTTGCAGTTGAATCAATTTATATCCCCGTCCGCAGAAGAAAGATTAGTTCATTCATTCAGGAAGTATACGATTGTTAAACGCTGGCGTCAACACCATGTTTTACAGGAAATTGGTTCTGAAACAATTGTCCTGGGATTTATAGCTGTCGGGGTTTTTGTTTCTTCCGGCAGTTTACGGTACATCAGCTGCTGACCCGCTCATTTTCATTTTATCAACGCGGCATTGCTCCGCCATATTATCTGGAAGAATGTATTCTCTGCTACCGGTTACGCGAAAAAAGTCTTATGCAGGCCAGGGCTGTAATTTCAACATTAGTACGTAAGAATCAATCGTGAACGTACAGCCTTACTGCATGACAGGGGGTGTTTCCAGCGGCCATCAGAAAGAAAATTTCGAAAAATATCTGCAATCGGTTGCAGAGTTTAAAAATTACTTTATATTCGCTTTAACAAGCACCGATTGCCCAAGCTTCTGACGATTTGCCCATGGTGTTTGTATAACTAACATGCTATATGAAAAGGTCTAGGATTTTCCAGGAGCCTGTATCTGCCCAGGCATCTTTGCCCCGCTCTGCGGCCGCATCTTTCTCTGTTCCCGTCCGGGATATTTCTTTTCGTTCGCCTGCATCTCATTACACCCGATCCGGGTTTACCCATGATCATATCCCCTTTGAACGTATACCGGCAAAGCTTCTGCTTTGTGATCAAACCTGTTTGTCCACCCCAGTCTCAACTTGCCAAAAAAAATAAAAATGAAAAATTTATCAACCTCTTCTGAACTGCGGCCCTGTCCCGATACGGGCAGAGCGCGGGCAAAATTCATGCTGACAGGGATCTTCTTCCTGCTGCTGTGGATACCTGCCATGGTATTTGCGCAGCAACGCATTACCGGAAAAGTGACCCGCGATAACGGTGAACCATTATCCGGAGCTTCCATCTCCGTCAAAGGATCCGGCCAGGGAACCACCACCGATGCAACCGGTGCATTCACTATTGATGCCAATGAGTCTGCCGTGCTTGTCATCTCAGCCGTTGGCTTTGCCCCGCGCGAAATGACTGTTGGAAAAAACACCTCATTAAGCGTTCGACTGGATGTGATAGACAAGCAATTGGATGAAGTGATCGTTGTTGGTTATGGAACGCGGAAAAAACGCGACCTCACCGGCGCGGTTGCGAGTATAAATCTGGAAACGCAGCGTGATCTGCCGAACACCAATATCGGCCAGTACCTGCAGGGAACTGTGCCTGGTTTGAATGTGGGCATGACAACCAGCGCAGGCGCCACACCACCGATCTCAATCCGCGGACAGGTGACCTTGAATGGCAACCAGTCTGTACTGATCATATTGGATGGTATTCAATACAACGGATCCCTGTCTTCCATTAACCCGGACGATATTGCTTCAATAGATGTATTGAAAGATGCAAGCTCAACGGCTGTCTATGGAGCGCAGGCCGCAAACGGGGTGATCCTGATCACATCACGCAAAGGACGGAATTCAACCAAACCACGTGTTTCCTTCTCTTCAGCATACACCCTGCAAAAACCAACGATCGGCAATCTTCGTCCGTTCGACAGAGATGGATTTATCAGCTTCATGACAGAGAACTTTTATGAAGCCGCCTATCTCGGACCAGATTATACAACGCCTAATCCGGCGTTTAAGCTTTCGGGTGTGATAGATGCAGCATTACGTACACCAACCAATGAATTGAATCCATATAACTACGACTGGTTTGGCGAAGCTACCAACAATGGTTCCGTCTATGAAGCCAGCCTGAGTGTTTCCGGCGGATCGGACCGGTTTAATTATTTCTTATCCGGCGCGTTGGTAGATCAGAAAGGTTATATCATCAATGATAAATTCAAAAGAAAAACACTTCGCATCAACCTTGAATCAAAAGTTCTTGACTGGTGGAAAATAGGTGTGCAGTCATCCGGTTCATTTGTGAACCAGGATGGTGCTGAGCCATCATTTGGCAGCATTCAGCGGATGCCTCCGCTGGTGGTGCCTTATGATTCAACAGGTACACTGATCCCATTCCCGACAAAAACACTGGAGCCAAGCCCATTCACTACTTATTATGTGGATGACTACGACAGAAATAATTATCTCTTCGCGAATGTTTATACCGATATCGATTTCCCCTTTCTGAAAGGATTGAACTACCGGATGAACTTTGGCAACAACTATCGTGAGACAAAGAATTTCCGCGCAAGTATATATGCTGCGGGGCAAACCGGCCAGGCGTATAAGAATTATCAAAATTATTACGACTATACGTTTGATAATATCCTGAGCTATTCCAAAACAATAGGCATACATGATATCCAGGTGACATTGTTATACGGTGCGATCGAAAGAAAATTCAACAGCACTAATTCGCGTGCTGAAGGATTTACCCGGCTGACGCTTGGTTATAATAATCTTGCTCTTGGTACCAATCGCTTTGCTGAATCTGATTCATGGAAAGAAGCATTGAATTACCAGATGGCGCGGATCAACTATAAATTGCTGAATAAGTACCTGCTGACAGCTACGATCCGTCGCGACGGCTATTCAGGGTTTGCCGAGAATAACAAATATGGCACGTTCCCATCCGTTGCTCTTGGCTGGGTGATCTCTGATGAGAAATTCATGGAGAATATTTCATGGGTAAACCAGTTGAAGCTCAGAGCCAGCTACGGGTTGGCAGGTAATCAGACTTCCCGGTACACTTCCATTGCGCGTGTATCCACCACCATTCCGGGCTCTTCTGCACCTGCTGCGTATATCTATGGTGACGGAGGGACAACTGCTTTCGGTCAGTATGTTGCTTCGCTGGGCAATCCCAACCTGAAATGGGAACGTACAGCAGAATTGAACATCGGCGTTGACTTCTCATTGCTTCACAACAGACTGAGCGGTTCTCTTGAGTATTATAAAAAGAAAACGACGGAGTTGTTATATAGTATCAGTATTCCAAACATCAGCGGTTTTGGAAACATTGCAACGAATGTGGGGCAGATCAATAACACAGGCTTTGAGGCGCAGATCACAGGCGGTATCGTCCGCAGCAAGGATTTTTCCTGGGATATGACAGTGAATTTTTCCAGGAACAGCAATAAGGTGGTGACCATTCGTGGCATCGATGCAGATGGTGATGGAAAAGAAGATGACCTTACACAAAGCGGCCTGTTCATTGACAGATCGATCGGAACGATCTGGGATTATCAGTTGAATGGCATATGGCAACTGAAAGATCAGATCATGCCTGGTTTCTATGCCGGTACCTATCGTATAGTTGATCAGAACGGAGATAATACAATTACCGATCCCGCAGATAAGATCATTCTTGGAAGAAGGGAGCCAGCATATCGTTTCAGTGTTGTCAATAACCTGAACTATAAAGGGTTTACATTATACATCCTTGTCAATGCTATCCAGGGCGGAAACAACGGCTATCTTGGATTGAACAGTCCTTTCTATTTCCGTGAAGACAATACCATTCGTATCAATGGTCTCCAGGGAATCGATTACTGGTCTCCTAATAATCCCGATGGTAAATATCCAAGAAATGTTTGGGGTAAGCAGCCAACTATTCCAATGTCCGCAACCAATCGCTGGCAGGATAGAAGCTTTGTTCGACTTCAGGACATCACGCTTTCCTACAACCTGAAGAATACGTTGCTGAAGAAAGCGCCGGTTCAGTCTTTTAACCTGTTCGTAAGTGGCAAGAATCTTCACACCTGGACAAGCTGGGAAGGCTGGGATCCTGAAACAGAGGCTGCTGATGACCAGGGCAGGCTGCAGGCTCAGGGTCTGCTGATCGGCGGAAGACCTGTATTGAAAACATTCACTGCAGGAATTAACCTGGTATTTTAATTCCATTAAAACCGAACAAGATGAAAAGTAAAATATTCCCAATAACGTTGTTGAGCCTCGCGCTGACAATGGGCGCTTGTAAAAAATCATTCCTGGATGAGAATCCGACTTCATTTCTCAGTACCACGAATGCGTTCAAAACAGCGAGTGATTTTAATGCATCTGTGAACAATCTTTATCGCCTGATCAGAGATGAGTTCTATTCGTCGAGTGACTGGCAACCGATGCAATATCTTTATCGCACCGACCTTGTTGTAGAAGTAAGTGTCGGCGGCGATCCAAATCTGGCGGCAGATTTTGGTCCCAGCGGCACGCTTGCCAATAACCACTGGAACCAGATCTGGAAGATCGTATCAGAGGCAAATACGGTGATAGGCCGCATCCCGGCTTCAGCGCTTTCGGATGCAGACCGTGTTCAGTTTGAAGCAAAGGGCCGCTTCTTCCGCGCGCTTGCTTACCGCACGATGGTGTACCTGTGGGGTGGAGTGCCGATCGTGAAAGAAGAGATCACCACGGAAAAGAACGATTTCACCCGTGCATCAAAAGCTGATTGTTTAAGTATGATCATTGATGACCTGAAGTTTGCAGCTGCAAATCTTCCCGCGATCGGACTGGTGAAAGATGGTGAAATTTCCAATCTCGCGGCCCAGCATCTGCTGGCGGAAGTTTACCTTGCCGCCGGACAGTTTCAGAATGCAGTGACCGCTGCCAGTGTGGTGATCGACGATCCTGACACTGACCTGATGACCACTCGTTTTGGTGCACGCACCACGTACAATCCTGCGGATGTATACTGGGATCTTTTCCAGAACAAAAACCAGAACAGAAAAACATTCAATAACAGAGAAGCAATCTGGGTAATGCAGTTTGAGACAGACGTGCCCGGTGGTGGCGCTGTATCAACTGCAATGGCAGGGGGCTTTCAAATGGAACGCGTACACGTTCCGCTGTTCAGGGATATGCGCGTGAATAACACAGCGTTGTTCCAATGGCCGGTAAGTGACTATACCGGCGGACGCGGAGTTGGTTTTATGCAGCCATCAAAATATTTTGCCAATGAAGTATGGGGTACTGATTTCAATACCGATATCAGAAATGCCAATCATAATTTCATCCGGGTGATCCCGGTAACCAATCCGGCAAGTCCATTATACGGGCAAACAGTTTCAACAGAAGCACCGCCTCCCGGCGCCGGTATTACATTCCCGACGCGTGTCTTTTATCCTTATCAGGCAAAGGCAACAACCATTCAGGATCATCCGCAGGGCCTGTATGTGAATCCGGGCTCTTCTGATCCCATCAAAAAGTATGAGTTGAAAGCAAGTGCCGGTGTTACTTATGCAGATCAGTATATGTTCCGGCTTGCGGAGACATATTTGCTGAGAGCAGAAGCTTACCTGGGTTTAACAAACACAGGTCTTGCCGCAGACGATATTAATGTAGTGCGTGCACGTGCCAAAGCAACACCTGTCGCCGCGGGAAACGTAACCATCGATTACATTCTTGATGAAAGAATGAGAGAGATGGGTGTCGAAGAAAAACGCATGCTCACACTGATGCGTTTAGGTAAATTGTATGATCGTGTAACGAAATACAATCCATTCTATGGAACAAAGATGGAACAGCGTTTTAATCTCTGGGCAATACCCGCCGGTGAGATTCAAAAGAACACAGGAGCCGTACTGGAACAAAACCCGGGCTATCAATAGAAAGATCCTGCATATAACAGCTTGATTTGATAATAAACAGGGAGAGATGGTTGTTCTCTCCCTGTTTATTAAAACTATTATGTGTTAAGAATAAGTGGTAGTTTAATGAATGCATCAGAAATTGTTTGCCGGTATTATTAACAGGGATATAACTTGACAGATGATCAGTAAAAAAAGAACATACGCTGAATTGATGTGCTTCAAAAGAAAATATCAATATTCTTTTGGTGTTATTTTTTTATCGGTAATGGTGATGTCATCATTATGGAGCAGTTGTCAGTCTGCTAAATATCGTGCAGATAAAAGAAGAAATAATGTTTCCCAGGTCAGGCAACGGATCAGTATCAATGAAGGATGGAGATTTTTTCGCTATGCCGGTGAACCTGATCAGCTGGTATATGATACGCGCCCGGAGGTAACAGATAAAAATGATAATATTGTCGCTGACTCAAAACCGACCGGGTCAATTGCTGTCGCATCTTCAAATGATGTATTGAAAAAATGGATCCAGCCTTCGGCAAATGATTTTATTAAAGACCCATCCAAAAAACACATAAGGCCTGCGGGGGATCCTGGCAGTAATTTTCCTTTTGTTCAGCCGGGTTTTGATGACAGGAATTGGGAGGCTGTGACCTTGCCTCACGACTGGGCAATAAAAGGTCCGTTTTACAGGGAAGCAAATGCGATCGTGGGTGGCGGTATGGGGCGATTGCCCATCCAGGGCGTTGCGTGGTACCGCCGGAAAATTGAAATGATGCCCGGGGATAAAGGGAAGAATATTTATCTCGATATCGATGGTGCTATGTCTTATTCGATCGTTTGGCTGAATGGTCATCTTATTGGCGGCTGGCCCTATGGTTATAACTCTTTCCGTCTTGACCTGACTCCTTTTTTAAAAGAAGGAAAGGATAATCAATTGTCCATCCGCATCGATAATCCGGCCAACTCTGCAAGATGGTATCCCGGCGCCGGTATTTATCGAAATGTGTGGTTGACGAAAGTTGATCCGGTTCATATAGGTCAATGGGGAACATTCATAAAAACACGCGATGTAAATGCAGCGAAGGCAACACTCGATCTTGCTATTGAAATTGAAAACAGATCCGATGCAGATCAGACAGTACAGGTTGTTACCGAGATTTTTCTTAGGGATAAGAACGGGAAAATGTCTTCGGCAAAAGCTGCTGAGTTCCCCAAACTGGAGAAACTGATTCCGCGAGGAGAGAAATTGTCATTGAATAATACAGCTTCCATTTCCGATCCGATGCTATGGGGGCCGGCACCTTCGCAGCAACCAAACCTGTATGCGGCTATTTCACGGGTATATGCGCAGGGAAAGCTGCTCGATGAATACGAAACGGTTTTTGGCATCCGCTCTCTGCAATTTGATGCAAAGAAGGGTTTGCTGGTGAATAATAAACCTGTCCGTTTTCAGGGTGTTAATCAACATCATGATCTTGGCGCGCTTGGTGCCGCGTTCAATGTCAGAGCGGCGGAACGACAACTGGAAATATTGCGCGAGCTTGGCTGCAACGCCATCCGGCTTTCACATAATCCGCCCGCACCTGAGTTGCTCGATCTCACCGATCGGATGGGATTTTTAGTGATCGACGAGATCTTTGATAGCTGGGAAAGAAAGAAAACACCGCTGGACTTTCACCTGATCTTTCCCGACTGGCATGAACCTGATACGCGTTCATTCATACGGCGCGATCGAAATCATCCGTCCATTATCGCATGGAGTTATGGTAACGAAGTGGGCGAGCAATACACAGCCGATACTGGTGCGCTTGTTGCAAAAAGACTATATGACATTGTAAAGGAAGAGGATGATACACGGCCCGCAACAGCTTCGATGAACTATGCAAAACCTGATATGCCATTTCCGGCAGTAATGGATATTCTGAGTTTAAATTACCAGGGAGAAGGTATCAGGGATGCTCCGGCCTATCAGCATTTGCGGGGCATTAGAACCCTGCCGCTTTATCCTGCATTTCAACAAAAATTTCCTGATAAACTAATTTATAGCAGCGAGACTGCTTCTACATTAAGTACAAGAGGAACGTATATATTTCCCGTTTTTGACGGTATCAGCGCGCCGGTTGATGATGCTACGGGTGGTGATCCGAAGAAGGAAGAAGTTAGTGGGTACGAGTTGTATACTGCTGCATTTGGAGCGTCACCCGATAAAGTGTTTTTATCACAGGATCAACATCCCTATGTGGCAGGCGAATTTGTTTGGTCAGGCTTTGATTATATCGGCGAACCTACTCCATATTATTCTGCACGCAGTTCCTATTCAGGTATTGTTGATCTGGCTGGCTTCAAAAAAGATCGGTTCTATCTCTATCAGGCAAGATGGCGCCCTGAATTGCCAATGGTGCATATTCTTCCACACTGGAATTGGCCCGACAGGATGAATATGATCACGCCTGTACACGTTTTTACCACAGGAGATGAAGCTGAATTATTTCTTAATGATGCGTCACTTGGCAGAAAGAAAAAAACGCCATTTGAATACAGGTTACGGTGGGATAGTGTGTTGTACAAGCCAGGCATATTGCGCGTAGTGAGTTATAAGAACGGAAAGCAATGGGCTTCTGAGACGATCAGAACAACAGGCGCAGCTGCTGCGTTGCAATTGGAGGCTGACAGAACAATCCTGCATGCGGATGGTGAAGACCTTTCTTTTATTACTGTTAAAATCGTTGATAAAGAAAAATTGTTTGTAGCAGATGCCACTGACCTTATCCGTTTTGAAGTAGAAGGTGATGGAGAGATCATTGCAACGGACAATGGCGATCCGGCAGATCTTGAATCATTTTCTTTACCACAGCGAAAAGCATTCAGTGGGATGGCGCTCGGTATTATTCGCATCAAAAAAGGTGCAAGAGGAACTGTGAAGATTAAAGTGAGTTCTGCAGGATTGCAGCCCGCGGAACTCCGTTTACGGGTAAAATAGTATTGTAATTTTAAAAGGCATTTTGTTAATCACATAGCAGTTTTTGCAGGCAATCACGGAAAGATGATTCTTCATCTTTCCTTATATAGAGGTTGCTGAATAGCTGCGGGTTTCTGCTGAAACGTTTGAGAAGTTTCATAGGTCAGGCGGGCTGCGGCAAACTGCCATCTGGCTGACTGAACCTCTTCAACCTGTTAAGCAACGAACGATTATCAACCCTTTATTGATAACAGCATAGTTATTCAGCAGCCACTATTTAAACCAACATTTGCAAAGATTAAAACTATACGTATGAACGTGGTAAAAGGAAGTAAGGAATACTTTAAAGGTATTGGTCAGATCAGGTACGAAGGGCGTGATACAGACAATCCACTGGCATTCCGCTGGTATGATGAAAACCGGTCAGTGGCAGGA
>Ga0081606_1000123_pt1 | contig 47912 bp, 41 predicted proteins | sample EareggfetidaYelm_FD_71127 | JGI IMG/M metagenome (GOLD analysis project Ga0081606, IMG submission 71127) | Earthworm egg capsule microbial community from the University of Washington, USA - E. fetida Yelm (SPADES assembly) (version 2) | ecosystem: Host-associated > Annelida > Reproductive system...
CCTTGCCAACCTGTATCTGGCGTTGGAGAACGACCTCACAATCCTCCCGGTGCTCAACAAAATCGACCTACCGGCCGCAGAGCCCGAGAAATACGCCCGCGAACTCGCCGAACTTATCGGTGGCTCGCCCGATGATGTGCTGCGGGTGTCCGGCAAGACTGGTGTGGGTGTCGAAGACCTGCTCGACCACGTCGTTGAGCACATTCCTGCGCCGACAGGCATTGCGGATGCCCCGGCCCGTGCCATGATCTTTGACTCCGTCTATGACAGCTATCGCGGTGTTGTCACCTACGTCCGAATGGTCGATGGAAAGCTCGGTCCGCGCGAGCGGATCCAAATGATGTCTACCCGGGCAACCCACGAGATCCTGGAGATCGGGGTGAGTTCGCCGGAACCAACCCCGGGCAACGGCCTGGGTGTCGGTGAGGTGGGGTATCTCATCACCGGTGTGAAAGATGTGCGTCAGTCGAAGGTTGGCGACACCGTGACCAGCGGCACTCGCCCGGCCACCCAGGCCCTTCCCGGATACACCGAGCCGCTCCCGATGGTTTTCTCGGGTCTTTATCCGATTGATGGTAGCGACTACCCTGAACTGCGTGACGCACTCGATAAACTCAAGCTGTCCGACGCTGCGCTCGTGTACGAACCCGAGACATCTGTGGCGCTGGGGTTCGGTTTCCGGTGCGGATTCCTCGGGCTGCTACACCTGGAAATCGTCACAGAGCGGCTCCGCCGGGAGTCTGATCTCGACATTATTGCCACCGCACCGTCGGTTATTTATGAGGTCACAACCGAGGACAAGAAAACCGTCACCGTCACCAATCCGAGTGAATTTCCCACGGGCGGCAAGGTCGCACAGGTGCGTGAGCCGGTTGTGAAGGCCGCCATTCTGACGCCGAAAGACTACGTCGGCACCGTCATGGAGTTGTGTCAGTCCCGTCGCGGAACGCTTCTGGGCATGGACTATCTCGGGGAAGATCGAGTCGAAATTCGCTATCTTGTTCCGCTCGGCGAGATTGTGTTCGACTTCTTTGACCACCTGAAATCGAAGACCGCCGGGTATGCCTCGCTTGACTATGAACCGGCTGGGGACCAAGCTGCCGATTTGGTAAAGGTCGATATTCTGCTACAGGGCGAGCAGGTTGATGCGTTTAGTGCGATCGTGCACCGCGACAAGGCCTATGCCTACGGGGTGCTCATGACCGGTCGGCTTCGGGGGCTCATTCCTCGGCAACAGTTTGAGGTTCCGATTCAGGCAGCTATTGGCGCACGAATCATCGCTCGTGAGTCTATTCGTGCAATGCGCAAAGACGTTCTCGCCAAGTGTTATGGCGGAGACATTACCCGCAAACGCAAACTGTTGGAGAAGCAAAAAGAAGGTAAGAAACGAATGAAGATGGTCGGTCGGGTAGAGGTACCACAAGAAGCATTTATCGCGGCGCTGTCCGGAGATGTCGAGGGTAAAAATGTCAAACCAAGATAGCTCCGGTGAGCCACCGAGTAAAGAGCCGATACCGCTGGATGTTTCGAGCGCACCAACGGGTACGTCTCCGGAGGCAACGGCAGGTACACTCCTGGAGGCAACGGGTACCTCGGTGGGAGAACGCGGTAACGAGGTGGCATCCACTCCCGTCGCCGGTTATCGAAAGAACCGTGTGCGCCGACAGCCAGCCACCGCGGTTGAGGGTGTTGTGCGGATGGCTCGATTCGTGCTGCGCACCGGGAGGCCTGCGACCGACCGTATTCGGAATACCCGTCGTCGACAAACCTTCACCGATCTGTCTGTCAGCTACGGGGCGATCGGGGCAACACTCTCCGATGACTTTCTCCGGTTCCCACCGACGGGGTACCAGGTCGCCGAACAGTCTGTGCGGCTCGGCAGTGGTGCCGAGCGTTTCGAACGCGCTGCCGAGCAGGTTATGACCTGGGCTATCCAGCGTGAGGCGGGTTTCAAGATTCGCCACGTGGAAGCGGGAACCGGCACGCAGTACACCGGTGTCTTGTTTGACACGAACGGAATACCGCTTCCGGAGCAGCCCATCGCCGTGGTGGAAGAACGCGTCGGCACTGACGGTACCCCGTACATTGCCTCCGGGATGACCGCGACTATTCAGAGCCCACGGCTGGCACGTCTCGGACAGTTTCTGGGCACCACGTCGACACCGGTGCTTGTCGTATACGTTGTGCAAGAACCACGCAAGATTGGGTATGCCTACGGCACAACCGGCCACGGTGACGAATCCGGTGAGGAGTCCTTCATGCTTGACTGGCATGACGACGACACCGTGTGGCTGACGATCCGCACGATGTTCGATAAACCGTACGGATTACGATGGCTGACGGCCCCGATCCGGCAGTACGTTCGGCGGGACCACATGCAGCGACAGCTCCGAGCGCTGCACCCCGCAACCGGCGGGTAGTCAGTGACATCCGTGTTGCCCTCTGGTGACCGGCCACCGGTTGATGGGCTACTGCCCGTGCCCGCCGAAGGCCCAGTGTCCCGAGTCTTTGGGATGTATCTACACGTGCCGTTTTGTCGGGTGCGGTGCGGGTACTGCGATTTCAATACGTACACCGCGGGGACCTTGCGGGGCGTGCGACAGGAAGATTTCGCCGAGCAGGCGATCGCGGAGATCACCTTCGCACGGCGGGTGCTCGAGGCATCCGGTGTGCCCGACCGGCCCATCGAGACGGTCTTTTTTGGGGGCGGCACGCCCACTCTGCTGCCGGTTACGGATCTCGTGCGGATGCTTGCCGCGGCGCGTGCGGAGTTTGGACTGCGACCCGATGCCGAGGTGACAATCGAGGCGAACCCCGATACGGTTGGGCCGCGCGAACTCGATATGCTCGCCGCGGGTGGCATTACCCGCATCTCGTTTGGTATGCAATCGGCGGTGCCGCACGTGCTCGCAACACTTGACCGCACACACGACCCGAAGCGGGTAGCGCCGGTTGTGACGGCGGCGCACTCGGCGGGTCTTGCCGTGAGTGTCGATCTCATCTTTGGCACACCGGGAGAGTCACTCGCCGACTGGCAGCGCAGCCTGGACGCAGCACTAGCGTGCCGGCCAGAACACATCAGCGCCTACTCGCTCATCGTCGAGGAGGGGACGGCGCTTGCGCGGCGCATCCGGCGCGGTGAGTTGGCGGCGCCCACCGATGACATGCAGGCAGACATGTACGAACTGGCTGACCAGAGGTTTGCCGCCGCCGGGTTTGAGTGGTACGAGATCAGCAACTGGGCACAGGATGCCTCGCACCGCTCCCGCCACAACCTTGGCTATTGGCGGGGGGATGATTGGTGGGGCATTGGCCCCGGAGCGCACAGCCATATCGGCGGAGTGCGCTGGTGGAACGTGAAGCATCCCGCTGCGTATGCAGAACGTATCACTGCCGGAGTGTCACCCGCGGCCGGTCGGGAGAGGCTCGATTCGCAGACCCGGGAGGTCGAGCGAGTGATGCTTGGCGTTCGGGTTCGGGCTGGGATAGCGCTCGCCTCTCTATCCCACTCGGCTCGGCTTCTCGTGGCCGAGTTCATCGCGGAAGAACTCATTGACGCACAAGCTGCTCTGGCGGGTGAACTCACGCTCACCCGCCGAGGGCGGCTGCTGGCCGACGCGGTTGTGCGACGGTTGCTCGAGGCCTCCGACGCCGACAGCTGATTTTGCTGGCGGGCTGACCGCTGACTCTGCCGACAGCTGATTTTGCTGGCCGCCGACCTCGCTGGTGGCTGACCGCTTGCGGCCACTTGGGTTATCTGATGAGGCGCAGGGAGAGGGGGTATCGGTATGCGCGACCGCGCTGCGCCTGAGCAAACCCTATAACCGAGAAAATCACCAGCACCATCCACACCACGAGGGGGAATGTCCATCCGATATACGGTATCCAGCTGACGAAAAAGGTGGCAAACAGCGCTATGACGGCGGTAATCTGGAAGTTCACGGCCTCTTTGCCTTCCTGATTGACAAACGGGCCGCGCCCGCGGAACACGGACCAGATGATGAGTCCGGGCAGGAACCACAGGATGCCGCTGAGGTGGGTGAGTGAAGCCCAGAAGATGTCCTGCTCCCGGCTGAGTGGTGTCACGGGTGCCGTGTAGCCGTAGGACGGGTATCCGGGGGGTTGTTGTCCGTATGGTCCGGGGGGTTGTTGTCCGTATGCTGCCGGGGGTTGTTGTCCGTATGCTGCCGGGGGTTGTTGTCCGTATGGTCCGGGGGGTTGTTGTCCGTATGGTCCCGGGGGTTGTTGTCCGTATGGTCCCGGGGGTTGTTGTCCGTATGGTCCCGGGGGTTGTTGTCCGTATGGTCCCGGGGGTTGTTGTCCGTATGGTCCCGGGGGTTGTTGTCCGTCGAACGGAGGGGGCCTGTCAAAGCTTGGTTGTTGGAGCGGAGGCTGTTCCGCACCCTGTTGACCGGGATACGGCACCTGCGTGTTCCCTACCGGGTCTGGCCCAACCGGCCTGTCATCATCAGATTCGGGCGTGGAAGACTCGGACATGATGTGGCACCTTTCAATTAGCAGCGAGCCAGGGGTTACACCGTGTCGCGAAGAACATCGGGGCCGAGCGACTCGCTGTCATAGGGAACGTCGTTACGCGACACAACTGTATTCCTCTTGCCACGGCGTCGCCAAATACTCGTGATTTGTCACACGTTTCGCCGGTTGTTGCTGCGGTTCCTAGCGCCAGTCATCTGCGAGTGCCGATAAGATTGGCACTCGATAATCTTGAGTGCCAGCCAGGTCAGAGCAGTGTCGAGAGGAGGTGGGCCATGGTCAGCGAGCGGGGGTTAGCCGTGCTTCGAGCTATCGTCGAAGACTATGTCGCCACCCGGGAGCCGGTTGGCTCAAAGGGTATTGTCGAGCGACACGCCTTCGGAGTTTCCGCCGCGACGATCCGTCACGACATGGCGTTGCTGGAGGAGGAAGAACTCATCCAGGCCCCGCACACCTCCTCCGGACGCATCCCAACCGACAAGGGATACCGTGCGTTTGTCGACCAACTCAGCGATATTCGGCCGTTGACCCTCGCCCAGCGGCACATCATCGAAACCTTCCTCGGAGAGGCACGTGACCTGGACACCCTGCTCGCGCGCACGGTGCGACTGGTTGCTCAACTCACCAATCAACTCGCCGTTGTGCAATACCCCACTTTTAGTCACGCGCGCGTGCACCATCTTGATCTCATTCTGCTTGCACCAACGCTGGTTGTTTGCGTTCTTATCTCCGACTCTGGGCAGGTTGAACAACGGCGGATCGAGCCCGACGAACCCATCACCGACGACGTGTTGGCGAGCCTGCGGGAGCGGCTCAATGAGCAGGTCACCGGATGCACCATGGCCGAGGCTGCGGCAGAACTATCGAGTTCACCCCCGATTGATCCACGCCATTTTTCCCTCGTGCAGAGTCTCGCCGCCACCCTCGGCGAACAGGCTACCGTCTCGCAGGGCGAACGACTCATGGTGGCCGGGGCAGCAAACCTTGTCCGCACCGAGCAAGATTTTGCCGGGTCAATCCTCGGCATCATTGAGGCGATCGAAGAACAGGTTGTATTGCTCAAACTGTTCAGCGAAATGGCCACCGACGGCGATGGAGTTGTCGTGCGAATCGGGCACGAGAATGCGCCGTTTGGGCTTGGCGAGGCATCCATTGTGTCAACGGGGTTTGGTGTTCCCGGGCGTGACACCTCACGTTTGGGAATTATCGGTCCCACCCGCATGGACTACTCGGGCGGAATGGCTGCTGTGCGTGCCGTTGCCCGGCATGTCTCCCGCACTCTGAGCGAGGGGTAAGCGGGCCCGGGGTATCCTCACCGCTGAAAACCTCTTTCACCCAAAACTTGCACTTCCCATCGAAAGGACCGGTCACAGGTGGCTGACCATTACGAGGTACTCGGAGTCTCGCGTGATGCGAATTCTGATGAGATCAAAAAGGCGTACCGCCGACTTGCGCGCGAACTGCACCCCGATGTGAACTCTGCACCAGATGCTTCTGAGCGGTTCAAGAGCGTTACGCACGCGTACGACGTGCTCTCTGATCCGCAACAGCGGCAGCAGTACGATCTCGGTGGCTCAAACCCGTTCGGCGGTGGGGCAGGTGCCAGTGGCTTTGGTGGGTTTGGCGATATCTTCGAGAGTTTCTTCGGTGGTGGCGCAAGTCGTGGTCCGCGGTCACGGCGGGAAGAGGGCCAGGACGCGCTCATTCGGGTCGAGATTGATCTCGATGAGGTCATCTTTGGCACCCACCGTGACATTGATGTTGACACGGCGGTGCGGTGCGAGGTGTGTGAGGGAAGTTGCTGTCAGAAGGGCACTCAGCCCGAGAAGTGTGACATCTGCGCTGGTAGTGGTTCGATTAACCGTGCGGTGCGCTCACTGCTGGGGAATGTCATGACCCAGAGCCCGTGCGGGTCGTGTCGAGGGTACGGCACGACGATCCCACACCCGTGTCCCACCTGTGCGGGGCAGGGACGTGTGCGTGGGCGACGGACGGTATCGGTGGACATTCCGGCGGGTGTCAGCACGGGCGTACGGCTGCAGATGCCCGGATCTGGTGAGGCGGGCCCGGCGGGCGGGCCACACGGTGATCTGTATCTGGAAATGAAGGTCAGAGATCACGACCTCTTTAGTCGCAACGGTGATGATCTGTTGTGCCAGGTGGATGTCTCCGTCACCGATGCGATTCTTGGCACCACCTGCACGGTGGCCGCGCTTGACGGGGATGTCACGCTCGAGATTCGTCCTGGTGTGCAGGCCGGAGATGTCCTCACTATCGCGGGGCGCGGAATCACACGATTGCGCGGCTCCGGGCGTGGCGACCTCAAGGTGGGAGTACACGTTGTGACGCCGACGAAGCTGTCGACAAAGGAACGTCAACTTGTCGAGCAACTCGCAGCCCTGCGCAAGGCTGCGGCTCCGAGCATTAGCGGACACGGCCAGGGGCTTTTCGCACGGATACGTGATCGGGTCTTTGGGTGAATACGATTGACTGCCCGCAGTGAGTACGTTTTTTCTCGATGATGCGCTGCCCGACGATATCCCCGTCGGTTCGACGTGGCAGCTCACCGGTGGCGAAGCTCACCACGCGGCGTCCGTGTCACGGGTGCGAGTGGGGGAGCAGCTTGCGGTCGGGAACGGTCGGGGCACGGTGGCGCACGGTGTTGTGCTGAGAGTGGATACTCGCGGGGCATCCGTGTCGGTGATGCTCGAATCGGTGTGCGTCAACCCGGTGCGCAGACCCCGGGTCATCCTCGTGCAGGCGCTTGCGAAGGGTGACCGGGACGAACTCGCGGTGCAGGCGGCGACAGAACTCGGCGTTGATGCGATTGTGCCGTGGGCGGCGGCCCGCTCGGTGTCGCGGTGGGAGGAGGCGAAGGCTACCCGCGGTCGAGAGCGGTGGGCGGCGATTGCGCGTGGGGCAGCAAAACAGTCCCACCGACCATGGCTGCCCGAGGTGGAGCCGCTTGCCACGATATCCGAATTACCCGCTTACCTCGAGGGCACCCGGATGCTTGTGCTCGACCCCGCGGCTGCAGCATCGTTGACCGAACTCCGGGTTGACGAGCGTGACCTCGCGCTCATCGTTGGTCCGGAGGGTGGGATCTCCCCCGAAGAGCTCGGCCGTTTCGCCTCCGCTGGAGCAGATCGGGTGCGCCTGGGTCCGGAGGTGTTGCGCACCTCAACCGCAGGACCCGCCGCGATAGCGGTGCTCAGCGGGCTACTCGGGCGGTGGTAGGAATCATCCGGGCACACGGCAGCTGTTGGAACCTCGGTACGATTGAGTCATGACCGACCACACACGCTCCGTCTTCGAGCGCATTGCGCTGCGGGAAATTCCGGCGACGATCCGAGCCGAGACCGAGCGGGTTATCGCCTTTGATGACATTGCGCCGCAGGCGCCGATTCACGTGGTTATTACCCCCAAGGTCTGTGGGTACCGCAGCGTGGTTGAACTCGCCGCGGGCGACCCGGCTCTGCTCGCCGAGCTTGTTCGAGTCGCGGCGGATGTCGCGGTGCAGCTGTGTGACGGTCAGTTCCGGTTGGTTTTCAATACCGGGGAAGATGCGGGGCAGACGGTGTTTCACGTGCACGCGCACATGCTCGGTGGCGGACTGAAGGAGGGATCACTTGGTGGTGCCTGATGTGCCGGCAACTGCCGCGTTCGCCGCAGCCTCGGTATCCGCTGCAGCTCCGGCGGCCACCGCGGATGCGGATGTTGTACGCCTGAGCATTGACGGTATTGCGATGGTCAGATTGCTCGGTCCACAAGACCGACTGCTGACAAGCATCCAGCGCGAATTTCCGCGGGTACAGGTGCACGTGCGAGGCAACGATGTGATGCTGACCGGTGGTGATGACACTGATCGGAACAAGGCTCGACGACTGATCGAGGAGCTTATTGCACTCGTGCGTACGGGCCAAGAACTCACCCCCACCGAGGTGCACAGTTCCGCCCGCATTCTCGACACCAACGAGAGGGCCCGCCCCTCAGAGTTGCTCGGACAGACCATCTTGACCAGTCGGGGCAAGGCCGTGCGACCCAAGACCGAGGGACAGCACGCCTATGTTGACGCTTTCGATGGGAACACCATCGTGTTTGGGATCGGCCCAGCCGGTACCGGCAAGACGTACCTGGCCATGGCGAAGGCGGTACAGGCTCTGCAGCGCAAAGAGGTCAGCCGGATTATCCTCACTCGACCCGCGGTCGAAGCCGGAGAGCGGCTCGGATTCTTACCCGGAACCCTCACCGACAAGATTGACCCGTATTTGCGCCCGCTCTACGACGCGCTCAACGACATGATGGACCCCGAGATGGTGCCGAAGCTGCTCGCTGCGGGCACGGTCGAGGTCGCTCCGCTTGCGTACATGCGCGGGCGCACCCTCAATGATTCCTTTGTTGTGCTTGACGAGGCGCAGAACACGACGCCCGAGCAGATGAAAATGTTTTTGACCCGGCTCGGTTTTGGCTCAAAGATGGCGGTCACCGGCGATATCACACAGGTAGATCTGCCCGGCGGGGCATCCGGATTGCGACTGGTCACCCGGATACTGGAGGGGATCGATGACATCAGGATCGTGCGACTCACGAGTGATGATGTTGTGCGCCACACGCTTGTTGCAAAAATTGTCGACGCGTACACCGACCACGAACAGCAACAACAGGCACAGCGTTTCGAGCGAGCTGAGGCACACGAGTTCGCCAATCGGGCGGCTCGACGCACTCGACCTCCCGGTGAGCGGGACCCGAAGAGAGGCATCCTGTGACCATTGAGGTCAATAACGAGTCCGGGGTCACTGTTGACGAGACCATTCTGGTGAGAATCGCCGCCTTCGCGCTCAACCAACTGCACGTTCATCGCGATGCCGAGTTGGCCATCGTGCTCGTTGACGAGGGGGCGATGGAACGGCTGCATCTACAGTGGATGGACGAGCCCGGCCCAACCGATGTGCTCAGCTTCCCGATGGATGAGTTACGCCCTGGCAACGAAGGCCACCCCACACCGCCCGGACTGCTCGGCGATATCGTGCTCTGCCCACAGGTTGCCGAGGCTCAAGCCTCGATAGCCTCTCATAGTCTCACCGATGAACTTCTTATGCTCACCGTCCACGGTTTGCTTCATCTGCTCGGATTCGATCATGCAGAAGAGGACGAGGGGATGGACATGTTCGGTTTGCAACTGGACATCCTCACCACTTTTGCTCGTGAGCGGAACGCTCCTAAGCGGTCACGGCGCACAGAGTAGTTGCCCACATGGAGTCTTGGCTCTTCTTTCTGGCCGCGTTTGCGCTCATTGCGTTCGGTGGTCTCATGGCGGCGATCGATTCTGCGCTCGGTGTCATCTCCCGGTCGGATGTCACGGAGCTGGCCTTTACCAGCCGTGCTCGTCGCTCACTGCTGGCGATAGCTGCCGACACGGTTGCCCACGTCAATGCCATTAACTTCGTTCGAATCATCGCGGAAACAACCGCCGGGGTTCTTGTGACGCTCGGGCTTACGCTGTATCTCAGCAATACCTGGTTGGTGCTGCTTGTTGCCGCACTCGCCATGACGGCGGTCTCGTTTGTGCTGGTTGGTGCGAGCCCGCGGAGCGTGGGTCGGATGCACGCCAACCTGCTTCTGCCGGTGGCGGCTCCGCTCGCACACCTGTTGCGAGTCATTGTGGGACCGCTTGCCAATGCACTCGTCTCCCTCGGCAATCGGGTGACACCCGGGCGAACACGTTTCGCCGGAGTCTCCAGCGAAGAACAACTGCTGAGCATCGTCGATGAAGCCACTGAGCTGGAGGTGTTGGAGAAGGGTGACCGTGAGCGCATTCACTCGATCTTCGAGTTCAGCGACACGATCGTGCGGGAAGTGATGGTTCCGCGCACAGATATGGTCACAATTGACGCGATGGCAACCGGCCGTGCGGCTATGTCGCTGTTTCTTACCGAGGGATATTCACGCATTCCGGTTGTTGACGGCGAGGTCGATGAGGTGTGCGGTATCCTCTACCTGCGGGATGTTGCGCGCTCCGGTTTTGACGGCAGCCTAGACGCTGATACCTCGGTCGGTAACCTTGCCCGACCCGCCGTGTTTGTTCCAGAATCGATGAAGGCGGACGCACTGCTCGCACACATGCAGCGTGAATCAACACACCTTGCGATGGTGGTTGACGAATACGGCGGGATTGCCGGCCTGGTTACACTCGAAGACCTCATTGAAGAACTTGTCGGCGATATTTCTGACGAGCACGACCACGAGGAAGCCCAGATTGAGAAGCTCGGCCGTGAGCGCTACCGAGTGAATGCGCGGGTGCCGATCAGTGATCTCGGCGAACTCTTTGAGCTTGATCTTGAGGACGATGACGTCGACTCCGTTGGCGGTTTACTCGCCAAGGAACTTGGACGAATACCAAAACCCGGTGATCGGGTGCAGGTTTCTGGGCTCCTGTTGACAGCGGAGCGCACGAAAGGTCAACGCAAACGGATTGACACCGTGCTCGTCACGGTGAACACACACCCGAGTGATGCGATGACAGCATGCAGCGATGCGGATGGCCCGGTGGGTGAGGCCGATCAGGCCGACACGAACAGGACAGCCCGTGCCGCATCTGAGTAATGCACCCGATACTGGCCCACGTGCCGCCGATATCTATCGGGCCGGTTTTGTGTCCTTCGTCGGCCGCCCAAACGTCGGTAAATCAACCCTGACGAACGCTCTGGTCGGCGAGAAAGTTGCAATTACCAGTTCCAAACCGCAGACCACCCGCCGGGCCATCCGGGGTATTGTCAGTCGGGATCACGGGCAACTCATTATCGTGGACACGCCGGGGATGCATCGCCCCCGCACACTGCTCGGTGAGCGGCTCAACGCGCTCGTTCAGTCCACCCTCAGTGATGTTGACATCATTGCGCTCTGCGTTCCCGCCAATGAGACAGTTGGCCCCGGCGACCGGTTTATTGTCGAACAGCTGACGCGGTATCCACGGGCCATCCCCGTCGCCATTGTGACAAAAACGGATGCTGCGCCGAAAGCTCGAGTTGCGCACCAGTTGCTCGCTGTCTCGCGTTTGCACGAGTGGGCTGCTGTTATCCCGGTGTCTGCGCCGCGCGGTCACCAGTTGGAGATACTGGTGCACGAGCTCATTGCGCTGTTGCCGCCCGCGGCACAGCCGCTCTATGACATCACGGAGCACACCGACGAGGATGTCACCGATCGGATCGCGGAACTTGTGCGTGAGGCCACCCTGGAGGGTGCACACGATGAGTTGCCGCACTCGATCGCAGTAACGGTTGAGGAAATAACCGAACGTGAAGATGGCAGTCTTATTGACATTTATGCGAATATTGTGGTCGAGCGTGATAGTCAGAAAGGGATAATAATTGGTAAAGGCGGAGCCCGCCTTCGAGAAATTGGTGCTGATGCTCGCGCTGAAATTGAGTCGCTTATGGGTCGACGAGTGTTCTTGTCGTTGCGCGTGCGTGTAGCGAAAGACTGGCAGCGTGACCCAAAACACCTCGGGCGAATGGGTTTCTAATCCTCCTAGTTTCTCACCATTATCGTGATGTTTCCGCCTCGCAGGCATCTGTTTGGGAAACCCCGCGGGTGAATGGACTTCAGTTCGGGGGATCCGCACAAACAGGTTCAGCCTCAGGAAGCCCCACGGGAGAATGAACTTCGGTTTGTTGTCTCGTCTGCGGTGCGCCGACGCGGCGACTGTCCGGCTGGGGTGTCAGGTCGTGTGGTTGGGGTGCGCGACCCTCCGGTTGGAGTGATACACTGACCGAGTGCGCTATGGTTTGCTTCTTCTTTGCCGCCGCAGCGAGACCTCGTTCTAGGCCTCCCTCGCTGCGGAGTTTTGTTGTCGGCTGATTCCCGAGAAGTGAGAGTCCGGACCTAAAATTCCGGCAGCGGAGCTCCGCCTCCGCACTAGCGAAAAGCGAGAAGCACATGCGTAACACTCAGAAGCCATCTGTGATGCCGATTCACCGGTACCGCCCCTATCACGAGCAGTTCACCGTTGACCTACCTGATCGTACGTGGCCCGATCGTCACATCACGAACGCTCCGCGTTGGTGTGCCGTTGACCTGCGTGACGGTAACCAGGCTCTCATTGACCCGATGAGCCCCGAGCGCAAACGGGTCATGTTCGACCTTCTCGTGCGCATGGGGTACAAGGAGATTGAGGTGGGGTTTCCCTCCGCAAGCCAGACGGATTTTGATTTTGTTCGCAACCTCATTGAGCAGGACATGATCCCGGACGATGTCACGATTCAGGTGCTCACCCAGGCTCGTGATCACCTCATTGAGCGCACCTACGAGTCGATTGCTGGTGCAAAGCAGGCGGTTGTGCACGTATATAACTCTACGAGTGTGTTACAGCGCGAGGTCGTTTTCCGTACCGACCGGCAGGGAGTTCTCGACATTGCACTTCGCGGTGCGCAGCTGTGTCTCGCGCTCGAAGCCACGATCCCCTCTACGCAGGTGTACTACGAGTACACGCCGGAGAGCTATACCGGTACCGAGCTTGAGTTCGCGGTTGAGGTCTGCAACCGGGTGCTCGAGGTGTTTCAACCGACGCCCGAGCGGAAGGTTATCCTCAACCTTCCGTCGACGGTTGAAATGACAACCCCCAATGTTTACGCTGATTCTATTGAGTGGATGTCCCGCCGCGTTAACCACCGCGACAGTGTTATTATTTCACTGCATCCTCACAATGACCGGGGTACTGCTATCGCCGCTGCTGAACTGGGTTACATGGCCGGTGCCGACCGCATTGAGGGATGCCTTTTCGGTAACGGTGAGCGCACCGGTAACGTTGACCTTGTCGCTCTCGGTATCAATCTGTTCACGCAGGGGATAGACCCGCAGATCGACTTTTCCGATATCGATGAGATCAAACGCACTGTCGAGTACTGCAACCAGTTGCGGGTTCCGGAACGGACCCCGTGGGCGGGTGATCTTGTGTTCACTGCCTTCTCGGGCTCGCACCAGGATGCCATCAAAAAGGGTTTTGAGGCGATGGATGCCGCGGCCGAGTCATCCGGCAAAACCGTTGCTGACCTAGAATGGGCGGTGCCCTACCTGCCGGTGGATCCGAAAGATCTGGGGCGTAGCTACGAGGCTGTTATTCGGGTGAATTCTCAGTCGGGTAAGGGCGGAGTGGCCTATCTACTCAAGACTGATCACGCGCTCGACCTGCCGCGACGCCTGCAGATTGAGTTCTCTGGGATCGTGCAGGCAAAAACCGATGCCGAGGGTGGTGAGGTCACGAGTGAGCAGATTTGGGAGATTTTTACCGACGAGTACCTGCCTGCACCCGAGGAGCGCCCAACTGAGAAATGGGGCCGGTTCGAGTTGCTGGCCCTGCGCACGGCGAGCGACCTGACGGGGGAGGTGCGGGTGCATGTGGGTCTGCGCGACGGGTTGGAGCGCATCGAACGCGACGGTGTCGGCAATGGGCCGGTAGCGGCGTTTGTCTCGGTGCTGAGCGCGGAAGGTGTGGGTGCCCGCGTGCTCGACTATAACGAACACGCACTCTCATCCGGTGGTGATGCGGTGGCGGCGGCGTATGTCGAGTGTCAGGTGGGCGGGCGTACCCTCTGGGGCGTTGGCATTGATGGTGATATCTCCACGGCAACGCTGAAGGCAGTCGTGTCGGCGGTCAATCGGGCGCTGCGATTCTCGGTGGATTCTCCGGCGCTTGTGACCGCTGTGCGATGAAGCTCCCCCGTCTCGAGCGCGCGAGCAGGGTTTGTCAGTGAAAGCTCACGAGCTGTCTGCAAGATTTACAGCGAAGCGACCGGTTGTGACCTCTCGATCAGGTTTTACGCCGTGATGAGCGAACGCGCACCACGAACGACGCGGACACCGCGGGCCGCGTGGCGGATGCTTGTACTCGGCGTGCTTGCACAGGCATCCGGTAGTTTCGTCATCAGTGTTCCGGCCTACTTCATTCCGCTGCTGCACTCCGAACGCGGTATCTCGCTGGGGCAGGCGGGTCTGCTTGCAGCTGCACCCTCATTCGGGATGGTTCTCACACTTGTCGCGTGGGGTGCTGCGGCGGACCGATGGGGCGAACGCTGGGTCATATCGATCGGTCTCGCGCTTGCGGCCGTTTTTGCACTGGTCTCCGCGAGAACCGTTGACCTGCTCCCGCTGGGATGTGTACTCGTGTTGACAGGCGCGGCTGCCGCGTCTGCGAATGCGGCCAGCGGACGGGTCGTGGTGGGTTGGTTTCCACGGAATCGCCGTGGGTTGGCAATGGGAATCAGACAGATGTCGGTTCCGCTCGGAGTTGCTGTTGCGGCACTGGTTGTTCCGCCGCTGGCTGCTCACGGTGGTGTGGGTTCTCCGCTCGTGGTTGCGGCAGGCATCGTCGGGGTGGTTGCTGTGGTGTGTGCTGTGGGACTGCGGAACCCGCCGCAGAACGCCGTGGTCGTGACATCCGCAGCGACTGCTATGAACCCGTATCGCCGCAGTCGTTTTTTGCTGCGAATTCACGCGGTGTCGGTGTTGCTTGTCGTGCCGCAGTTTGCACTATCGATCTTCGGATTAGTGTGGCTCATTGCCGACCTGGGATGCCCCGTCGTGACCGCGGGTATCATCGTTGCCGCCGCACAGATCCTCGGAGCGGTGGGCCGGATCGGCGTTGGGGTGATGAGTGATCGGACCGGTTCCCGGGTGCGAGTCATCCGGGTGGTCGCGTATGCCGGGGTCGCAGCGCTGCTCGTATTGGCCGGCTCTGCGGCTCTCGGGTGGTCAGTTGTTGCGGTGGTGGCGTATGTGGTGGCGACAATGATTAGCGTTGCCGACAATGGTCCCGCCTTCACGGTAGTAGCGGAGGCGGCCGGTTCCTCCTGGTCCGGTCGTGCCCTCGGGCTCCAGAACACGGGGCAAAACCTCACAGCGGCCCTGGTAGGGCCGACGATTGGGGCGCTCATCACGGTGGTGGGGTATCCGTCAGCTTTTGTCATTGCGGCAACAGCACCGTTGCTGTCGCTTGCACTTATTCCGAGGGCGGATGAACAGGCGTAGATGAACAGTAAGGGGATGGGTTGTTAACGCTGTGTTACTGCGGAATCCGTACCTGTGGATTGAATCGCGTATTCTGAGCAATTCTGATATACGCCACGATAATTTGTATTGCTGATACGGTCTTTTACGGAGAGTCGTGGTCTCTAAGTTTGTGATCTCTAGACCATCCACAGACCACTGTTACGACAGTGAAGGCTTAGTTTTCAGCGGTTATCCAGTTATGGCTGCTAACGTCCGATTATGCAAGCGGAAACCGAAACTCCTTGGTGTCCGTTCCGAACGACATGAAGTGAGGTTGATCTGTTGTTAAGAATCATGAAGCACGTATTATCGAGTGGCAAGAACTTTGCCCGTTACCGGTTACGCGGCTCGCGCCGGACCATTCTGGGACAGGTGGCCGTTCTCGTCGCCGTCGCAACGGTGGGAGTGGCTAGTACAGCGGCTGTGGCGGACCCACCGAGCGTGACGGTTCCCGTTATCACGGCTTCGAATTCGCCCGTGGCTACGAGTGCGACTCCGACCGAGGATGCGACTGCGAATTCGGATACAACGCCGACGAGTGTGACTCCGAGTCCGAGCGTGAGTTCGACCACGGGTGTGACTCCGAGTCCGAGTGTGGATCCGGCTTCGAGTGTGACTCCGAGTCCGAGCGTGAGTTCGACCACGGGTGTGACTCCGAGTCCGAGCGTGGCTCCGACTTCGAGCGTGGCTCCAACCGCGACTGCAACTCCGGATGTGACCGCAACTCCGACCGCAGCCCCAGCATCACCGGCAGTATCAGTGAGCGTTTCAACTGTTGTGCGTGGTCGTACGGTGAATCTGGATGCTGTCGGCTTCCTGCCCGGTGAGGCAGTGACTGTCACGCTTCACTCGACTCCGGTTGTGATTGCTAACTGGACTGCAGATGCGACTGGGCGCGTAGGCGGCAACGTCACGATTCCCGCAGCGACCGCGCCCGGTGCTCACACGATCAAGCTGGATGGACTCACGAGTGGTGTCAGCACGAGCCAGCCGATTACGGTCACGGCGGCACTGGCTGAAACTGGCTTTGAGGTCGCGCTTCCCCTGATGGTGGCCTTCGGAGCACTGGCGTTCGGTGGTCTCGCGTTTGCCTTCGCATACCGTCGTCGTCGGCTTGCCCTCAGTTCCCCAGAGCAGGGATAGTAACCCGGAATAAAAGAAACAGGCCTACGGTCGCTCAGATTATAATCCGAGCGACCGTAGGCCTACTCTATTGCAACTACGATGTCTACCATCCCTTCCACCACAGCTGCATTCCCGGACCGTTCAGGACTCAGGACTCAGGGCTCGGGCCAAACCTGGACCGGTGTAGTGGCTGATCACGGATCGATCCACTACCGAATATGGTTCCGATCACTCGATACTGGAGGTCGTGGAGGTTGGGGGAGTGGGTTGAGAGATGCGCCGTTGTGTGCGAGTCCGCAATAGTGCGATGGAACCAACGATCAGCCCGAGCGCCCCAACGGCCAGAGAGCTGACGACCAACGGTGTCTGGTCGACACTGTTCACTGTGTTACCCTGCGCTTTGTCGGTTGTGTGGGTTGTTTGTGTGTGAGTGTTCTTGTTACTCGGTGAGATAACAGAAATAGCGGGAGCGGGAAGCTTGAGATCGTGTGAGGTCTGGCCCGCGGCAGGAATTTCTGCCCAAGCGTTGTCACCCTTTTCGCAGGTTTGAATCGTGGGAAAATAGAGTGTTGTACCCGCTGCCGTTTCTGGGAGCCGTAGAGACAGTGTGAATGTGTCTCGGTAGTCAGCGGGTAGCGGTGTTTTTGCGGTATAGTCAATTTTTGCGATTCTTTGTGTTATTTCTGCGCCCTTGCTATCTTTTTGTGGGGTGGCGAGGTTTTCAATAACCTTTTCGATCGTCCAGTTCGAATTTACGGTTGGTATTACCGTGTTGATCCCGTCAGGCATGCGGAGAGACAGCTTGGTGGTTGCTGAGCCGTTGCATCCGTGTGGAACGTTGAACGTGAGGAGTGCCTGTGACCCTGCCTCAGCGGTGGTCGAGGTAACATCCACGTGTGCACGGGCTGCGTGCTCCCCGGTGAACATCAGCGTGAGTGCCCCGAGCGAGGCTGCACCTGCGATGAGAAGTGGGCGCATAGTACGCGGATTCATTAATACTCTCCCTGTGTGTGTTGTGTGGTGTCGAACCAATGCAGTGCCGACATGCCAATATGGTGTCAACATGCCGGATGGGCAAGAGGCAGCCACTCATCAAATCTACAGCAAGTAGAAATGGTCCCGCCCACAAGAACGTTCCGCATGATGCAAGGGCCGTGCGTCTCACGGTGAGGCGAGCAGAGATGGTCGCTAGAACATTCCGCATGATGCAGGGGCCGTGCTCTGCCGGTGGCTTCGACTGCGGTGGTAACGCGGGAACTATTCCCCGCGTCGCCCTCGCCATGATCCCAGGGCACGCTGCTCGGGTAGGCTCCAGCCGTACCGCACCGCACCGAGCCGGATGCTCGTTGTGACAAGGACGCACGCAGTGCCGGCGATGAAGATATCCACACCGAGTTTCTGCAACACGACCAGCAGTACCGTACCGCCCGTCGCGGCGGCGGCGTAGAGCGAGCCGACATGCATGAGGGCGATCGGCAGGTTGAGTGCGACATCCCGCAAGATTGAACCGCCCACTGCGGTAAGCACGCCGACAAACACCGCCGGCACAACGGGGACACCGAATGCGAGCGCCTTCGATGTGCCGATGGCGCCGAACAACCCGATGGTGACAGCATCGAGGGCAATAATAAGGCCGTTGAGTCGTGCAAACAGTCGCAGCAGAAGCATCCCGAGCAGTGCCGCGGTCGCAGCGACAGGTAGGTACCAGTTGTCTCGGATAGCGGCAGGGGGTTGGGTGAGCAGGATGTCACGCAGCAGCCCACCACCGAGCCCACCGAGCACTCCGATGAGGGAAATCCCAAGCAGATCGATGCGGCGCTCCGTGAGATGGGCCGCAAACATTGCGCCCTGGATAGCACCGATAGCGACCGCGGACAGGTCAAGCCAGAGTGGAATATTGAAGAGCGCGGGTGTCACATCACAAGTGAATCACGGATGCCCAGGTACCACACGAATCGCGAATGTCCGAGTGTCGATGCGTCTCAATCACCGATGAGGCCACACACGGTCGTGTGGCTGTGGCTGTGGCTGTGGCTGTGGCTGTGGCTGTGGCTGTGGCGGCCGCGACCGTGTGTGATCTTTCGATTCGGACCAGCGCTCCCGGGCGCGCCGGGGCGCGATGACCTACGTGCCAGAACGTCAGCCAACACCCAGAGCGCTCCCGGGCGCACCGGGGCGCGTCGCGAGGAATCCTGTCGGCTGAGTGGGACAATGACGGGGTGCCAGTTTATCGCGACGAGGGAGTGGTGCTGCGCACCCACAAACTTGGCGAGGCTGACCGGATTGTGACACTACTGACCCGGCAGCACGGAAAAGTGCGTGCGGTTGCGAAGGGCGTGCGCCGCACGGCATCAAAGTTCGGAGCGCGGCTTGAGCCGTTCATGGTCGCAGACGTCCAGTTTTACGAGGGTCGTACCCTCGACGTCATCACGCAGGCAGAGTCGCTCGGTGCGTACGGAGTGGATATCTCCGCCGATTACAGCTCATTCACCGTCGCAAATGTCATGGTCGAAACCGCCGACAAACTTAGCGAGTCGGAAGGCTCACTACAGCAGTACCTGCTGCTTGTCGGCGGACTGCGCTCGCTCGCACGGCGCGAGCACGGAGCATCCTCGACGCTCGATTCGTACTTACTGCGGGCATTGGCCCTAGCCGGGTGGGCACCGAGCTTCGAGGATTGTGCCCGTTGTGGTGGGGTGGGTGAGCATACTGCGATCGTTGTGCAACTCGGCGGTAATGTTTGCAACTCGTGCGCGCCACCCGGGTCACCGCGTATCACACACGACACTCGCGCGCTGCTGGGTGCGTTGCTTTCTGGTAATTGGTCAGTGGTGGATGCCGCGTCCGCTGCCGCGTGCGGGCAAGCAAGTGGCATCGTTGCCGCCTATACGCAGTGGCACCTAGAGCGTGGTCTGCGATCGATGCCGCATGTGTTCCGCAGTGTGGACGGAACCACACGAACACGGGGTGAGTCAGTTGTCCCGGGTGAGTCGGGTATTCCAGACGAACTGGTCGAGCCGGGGGCATCGTCTGTTACTCCGGGCGTGTCAACCGTTGCTCCGGGCGAGCCGGTCACGCTGAGCACACCGCCATCCGCCGCACCGGGCCTATTGGTACCGGTCACCGAGACGGCACGTCACAGACCCGAGCTATCTCGAGAGCTCGCGCCCTCATGATTCCGAAGCCACACACACACCGGAACGCGGTGCCCTACCGCCCACTCGATTGGACGGGCATTTATCCACCCGTTTTTACAGGACCGGTTCCCACCCACGTCGCTCTCGTCATGGACGGCAATGGGCGGTGGGCGAACAGGCAGGGACTCACCCGCATTGAGGGGCACAAGGCGGGCGAGGCTGCGCTGCTTGATGTTGTGGCCGGAGCTATTCAGGCGGGTGTCAAACACCTCAGTGTCTATGCGTTTTCGACCGAGAACTGGAAGCGCTCGCCCGAAGAGGTGCGCTTCCTCATGGGATACAACCGGGAAATACTGCGTCGGCGACGCGACCAGCTCAATGAGTGGGGGGTTCGCATCCGGTGGGCCGGGCGTCGGCCACGGTTATGGGCATCGGTTATTAATGAACTCCACTACGCCGAGAAACTGACGGCGGGCAACTCGACGCTGACGCTGACAGTGTGTGTGAATTATGGCGGTCGGAACGAGATCGTTGATGCGGTGCGTGCGATCGCGGAGGAGGTGGCATCCGGCCGATTGCGACCAGCAGCAGTGAATGAAAAGCTGCTACAAAAACACCTGTACGTGTCTGAGATGCCTGATGTTGACCTGTTTGTGCGCAGTTCAGGGGAGCAGCGCACCTCAAATTTTCTGCTCTGGCAGTCAGCGTATGCCGAGATGGTGTTCCTCGATACGTTGTGGCCCGACTTCACTCGAGTCTCGCTGTGGCGTGCGATTGAGCTTTACACCTCGCGCACTCGGCGATTTGGTGGTGCGCAGGATGCCCCAGAGCAGGCGTAGCGTGCAGACTGCACCCGTGCCCGTGCCCGTGCCCGTGCCCCCCGGCACTGCCTCCGCGCTCCCACCCGCCTCCCCACTCCCACCCGCTCCCCTGCACATTGGTCCCCTTCCGCTCGAGATCCCAGTCGTGCTCGCGCCGATGGCTGGAATCACGAATACAGCATTCCGTCGGCTCTGTCGGGAGTTCGGCGCGGGCCTGTATGTCAGCGAAATGATCACGAGCAGGGCGTTGGTGGAGCGCACCCCCGAGTCGATGCGACTCATCCGCCACCACGAATCAGAAACTCCGCGGTCCATTCAGCTCTACGGTGTTGACCCGACCACGGTCGCGGAGGCCGTGCGAATCCTTGTGGCTGAGGATCACGCTGACCACATCGATCTGAACTTCGGATGCCCCGTCCCGAAGGTGACCCGCAAGGGTGGGGGAGCGGCACTCCCGTGGAAACTCGACCTCTTCCGGGCAATTGTCTCCGGTGCTGCGCGCGCTGCCGAGGATATCCCGCTGACGGTCAAGATGCGCAAGGGGATCGACAGCGAGCATCTTACCTACCTCGATGCGGGACGTACCGCCGAGGACGCCGGTGTTGCGGCCATCGCGTTGCACGCGCGCACCGCGTCTGAGTTCTACTCGGGGCATGCTGACTGGTCGGCGATCGCTCGCTTGAAAGAGACGGTGACGAGCATTCCTGTGCTTGGAAACGGTGATATTTGGTCGGCCGAAGATGCGTTGCGAATGGTCGCTGAGACCGGATGCGACGGGGTTGTTGTCGGACGAGGATGCCTCGGGCGCCCCTGGCTGTTCGGTGATCTTGCGGCGGGGTTCCGCGGTCAAGAGCAGCGTGCGCGACCGGGGCTGGACACCGTTGCGCGTACGTTCCGGCGGCACGCCGAGTTGCTTGTCGAGTTCTTTGAGGACCAAGACCGGGCGTGTCGCGACATTCGTAAACATGTGGCCTGGTATTTCAAGGGATACCCGGTCGGTGGCGGCATCCGTGCGAAGCTGGCTATGGTGGAGTCGCTCGCTCACCTTGATGACCTGCTCGGAGCCATTGATCTGACGCAACCGTATCCCACCGAGGGGGTGGAGGGTCCGCGCGGGCGGGCGGGGACCCCGAAGCATCCGTCGTTGCCGGAGGGATGGCTCGCCTCTCGCGAGCTTGCGGGTAGTGAACGGCGCACCCTCGTTGACGCCGAGCTTGACACAAGCGGCGGTTAAGGGCGGTCGTTGGGCTTGCCCTGTCCGTTCAGGCTGGCGTGGTGGCGGGCGCAATCCGGCTGGGACGAGGTGGTGTGGGCACGGTCTGGTGGACACCGTGCCGACAGCGGCGGGTCACGGCATAGCTGCAGCAGACAGGCAGAACATCTGGCACAATTGGTGTGCCTATGCACCCTGATCTTGCCCCCGGTTATGCTCCCGCCGATACTGAGCGCCTATTCCCTGAGGAGCACTTCTCGGAGCGGCGTGATTTTGCTCGCGATCGGGCCCGAGTGTTGCACTCGAGCGCACTGCGTCGCCTCGCCGCTAAAACACAGGTGCTGAGCCCGACATCCAATCTTGACTTTGCTCGCACCCGCCTCACGCACTCGCTCGAGGTTGCGCAGGTGGGGCGGGAACTTGCCGCGAGTCTCACAATTGACCCAGATCTGGTGGACGCCGCCTGTCTAGCGCACGACCTAGGCCACCCGCCGTTTGGGCACAATGGTGAGACGGCTCTCAATGCGTGGGCGATCGACATCGGCGGATTTGAGGGCAATGCGCAAACCCTGCGTGTGCTTACCCGGCTTGAACCGAAGGTGATTGGCCGGGATGGCTGCAGTTACGGTCTTAACCTCACGCGTGCGAGTCTCGATGCGAGTTGCAAATACCCGTGGTCGCTCGCGGATGCCGTGCTTGACCCTTCTGGCCGAGCGAAGTTTGGCTATTACGCAGACGACGCGGCAGCGTTTCACTGGTTGCGAACGGATGCCCCGCCACTTCGCCCCTGCATTGAAGCACAGATCATGGACCTTGCCGATGACATCGCCTATTCGGTACACGACTTTGAAGACGCTATCGTCAACGGCTACCTTGATGTTGGTGTGCTCGGTTCCCGGATCGATCACGACACGCTCGTCACCGGTATCCAAGCGTGGGATGGCGGCGCCCACACGCGCGACGAACTTGCCGCTGCCTTCGACCGGCTCGACTCACTGGAGGTGTGGATTGATACCTGGGACGGCTCGCGACTTGATCTTGCCCGCCTGAAGAACCTCACGAGTCAGCTCATTGGTCGATTTGCTCATGCCGCGATAGACGCCACGCGCGGCGCATACCCGCAGGCGAGCCTTGTTCGATTCGGTGCATCTATGGTTGTGTCGGCCGCTGTCCGCGCCGAAATCGCCGTGCTGAAGGGCATCGTCGCGATCTTTCTCATGGGTCTGGAGTCTCGACAGGCTCTGTATCAGAATCAGCGCGAGGTCTTGCACCAGCTGGCGGACGCGCTGTTTGTGGCCGGCCCACAACACCTCGATCCGGCTTTTCTCGCAGATTGGGACGCTGCTGTCACGGATACCGCCCGCAAGCGGGTCATTGTCGACCAGATCGCAAGCCTCACCGATCAGACCGCACTGAGTTGGCATCATCGATACGTTCCCGTTGAGCGCTGAGGGCGAGCACGAGGATGTGAACGACAGCACGTTTCCGCTGGGCACTTAGGATGTACCCATGGCAGGCCGCATTCGACAGAGCGATGTTGACGAGGTCAAGGCCCGCACAAATATTGCCGACGTCGTGGGCGATCATGTGAGCCTAAAATCTGCCGGAATCGGTGCCTTGAAGGGCCTGTGCCCATTTCACGATGAGCGCAGCCCGAGCTTCAACGTTCGGCCCCAGGCGGGGTATTACCACTGTTTTGGTTGTGGTGAATCGGGCGACGCCTATACGTTCCTGCAGCGTCTCGAACATCTCTCTTTCGCGGAGGCGGTGGAGCGCCTTGCTGCCCGACTCGGTTATGAGCTGCACTACGAAGAAGGGCAGTCTGTTCCCGAGCAGGGTAACCGCGCGCGCCTACTTGCGGCGAACCAGGCCGCCGCCGAGTTTTTCGTGGAACGACTCAATGCACCCGAGGCAGACAGCGGCCGCCGGTTCTTGTCCGAGCGCGGGTTTGATGCGGCGGCAGCGGTCCGCTTCGGCGTCGGTTTTGCTCCGAAGGGGTGGGATGCGCTCACCAAGCACCTGACCGGCCGTGGCTTTACACAGGATGAGCTCGAGGCATCCGGTCTCGTGGCCAAGCGTGACCGTGGTGTATACGACCGGTTTCGGGGACGGCTGGTGTGGCCGATTCGGGATGTTACCGGTCAAACCGTGGGTTTTGGTGCCCGCAAACTCTACGATGATGATCAGGGTCCCAAGTATCTCAACACCCCAGAAACGCCGATCTATCGCAAGTCGCAGGTGCTCTACGGTCTTGATCTCGCTCGACGTGAAATTGCGAAAACTCACCGGGTGGTGGTGGTGGAGGGGTACACCGACGTCATGGCCTGCCACGTCGCGGGAGTGACGGTTGCGATTGCGAGCTGCGGCACCGCATTCGGGGGTGACCACATCAAGATCTTGCGACGCGTGCTCGGCGATGACACGGGCATTGGCGAGGTGATTTTCACTTTTGACGGGGATGATGCGGGACAACAGGCCGTGATGAAGGCCTTTGCACAGGAGCAGCGCTTCGCTGCCCAGACCTTCGTCGCGATCGCACCCGAGGGACTCGACCCGTGCGATCTGCGACTGCAACGAGGGGATGACGCGGTGCGGGCGCTCATCGACACGCGAACACCGATGTTCGAATGGGTCATCAAAAACACCGTGGCCCGGTACCGGCTGGAGAGCGTGGAGGGGCGGGTTGCGGCACTGCGTGCGGCAGCGCCAATCGTGGCAGGAATCCGTGACTCTGCGCTGCGACCCGGGTATTCACGGGTGCTCGCGGGAATGATCGGGGTGGAACTGGGAGAGGTGGTGGGTGCAGTTCGCCGCGCAGAGGCTGTGACGAAGAAAGGCATGGTGGCCTCCGCCGAGGGAGCGGTGGCCGGTGCTTTTGTCTCGGGCGCGCTGGTCGGCGCGCCGGGCACGAGTAACGGTGTCGTGCGCGATCCGGGTGGGCAGGCCGAGGGGGGTGAGCGTGTAGCTCAACTGAGCAACGACCCGTCGACCCGGCTGGAACGTGATGCGCTGCAGGCTATCATCCAGTTCCCACAGTTCATCGACCCGGCACAGTTGCAGCACGCGCTCGACTGTCGAATCGGAAATCCCACGCTTGCCGTGGTGCGGGACGGGATTGTCACGGCGTGGGCGGCTCCGTTGCCGGGGGTATCGAGTTCGGAATCTACGATGAGTAATCAGTTCGGAGCATCCCCTCGCACTGTGGAACAGATTGTTGCGCAGGTACCGCAACCGTACGCACATATCGTGCAGCAACTCGCGGTCGCACCGTTGCCGCAGCGCACGGAGGCTGAGCTTGCCGGCTATGTGCGAAGCGTCGTTGCCGCGCTCATTGATCGGGAACTGCTGCGGCAAAAAGCGGAACTTGTTGGTCGATTGCAGCGTACCGACCCGGCTAAAACCGAGGTGTTTTCGGCAATTCAACGGGCGCTCGTTGATATTGAGACTGAGCGGCGAAGACTTCAGGGAGAATAAGGGGGCTTGGAGTCGGCTGAACCCGTGTGTTGGAACCTTCGCGACTGCTGTCGATCACGGCTCGAGAAGCGATTGAGCCCCCACCCGGGGTTGCCGTCTGCGACCGCGGAACCTGACACCTGCTGAGAGCAGGTTGAGCCCCCTCCGGGAATGCCGTGCCGGTGGTGGCCTCGACGTGGGGAACTGTTAGCCATTGTGGGAGCTCACACCCGTCGGAGTGCGTCGCGAACCTCCCCGTGATTTGCTAGAGTTGTCCCTGCTGCTCATACGATCCTCCATAGCTCAACTGGTAGAGCAATCGGCTGTTAACCGATAGGTTCTTGGTTCGAATCCAAGTGGGGGAGCAAAACACCCGGTTTTCTGTCGGTTTCCGTGTGCCTGCGCGGGCAGTTTGGTCGCTGGTTTCCATCGGTTGCTCCCACAGGTCAGCACTGGCTAGAGATCTGTGAGGCCATCTCGCCCCGGGCATTCTTGTGCGCGCTGTCCAGTAGTTGACCTCACCCCTCGAGACGATCGACACCGGGTACCCACTGTTTCCCCGGAACGCCCCACCCGAGCTTGCGAGTCACTTTCTTGACGACGCGCTGGTCTTCCTCGCCCAGCCGGTCGGTGTAGAGGATTCCACACAGGTGATCGAATTCGTGCTGAAAGATGCGGGCGAGCCATCCGGTTGCGTTGATTTCATACGCGACGTTCTCAAGGTCGGTGGCGCGCAGGATGGCATGCTCTGCGCGCCGAAGACCGAACCGCTCACCGGGCACCGACAGGCAGCCTTCGGACTCTTCTTCCGGGTTGGGAACGCCCACCGGTGGTGGTGTAATAAGCAGTTCCGGGTTGATCGCAACTCCGCGCCAGGAAACCTCGTCGTCGCTCCAGGAGTAGGTGAAAATGCGTAACGGGACACCAATCTGCGGGGCGGCAAGGCCGACACCGGGCGCGGCATCCATCGTGTCAAACATGTTGGCGACGAGTTCACGGATGGCCCCATCGATGGAGTCAACAGGCTTCGCGGGGGAGTGCAGAACGGGGTCTCCGGTGATGCTAATTGGTAAAACTGCCACGTGCTAAGACTATCTAGGCTGGAACCCGATACAGTCATGGAGTGCTCTTGGACTCCGCTGCTCTTGTGACGGTGGCTGACCTGTCCGATTACATCAGGCTTGACCCGAAGCAGTTTCTCGGGATCCCGCTCGCGCTTGTTGGTGCCGTGTTTCTCTCACTGGGAGCACAATTTCAGCACCGTGGGGTGGCGCGGGTTGAGTCCACAACCGGTGCCACCCTGGGCACAGGGCTCAGCGGTTCGCAAATATGGCACCTGCTCCTACGCCCCTCGTGGGTTGCTGGCACGCTTATGCTGGGCCTCGCTGTCACGTTTCAGCTGGGGAGCTTGTATTTCGCTCCCATTATCGTTGTGCAGCCCCTCGGTGCAATTGCACTGGTCATCACCTCGATTATTAATTCCCGAGTCAACAAGGTGCAGCTCAATATGCCGTCCATCATCGCAATTGTTATGTGCGTAGGCGGAATCTTTCTGTTCGTGGGCGTGGCAGCCTTCACCGCGGTTGACCCGGTGGTCACTGATCAGCACCTGTTCATCATCATCCTGTTGCTCATCGGCGTATTGCTCATCGCGAGCTCGGTTTTTCGTCGGTTTCGGCAACGAATTCGTGCCATTTTTTACGTCCTGATGGCCGGGGTGCTGTACGGGTTCGTGGCGACGCTGGCGAAGATGGTGTTGGGACGCATCCACCAGGGGCAGGTCGACTGGCTCACGATCCTGTGTGTCGTGGGATTACTCGGGGCCGCGGGGATTGGCGGTTATTTTGTGCAGAACGCTTACTCGTCGGGGCCACCAGATCTCGTCATTGCGGGACTGACAGTTGTTGACCCACTGGTTGCCGTCGCGATCGGGATACTTGTCCTCAACGAGGCATCCCAAGCCCCGCTCTGGGCGATGCCAGTGTTTATCGTAGCCGGGGCGATTGCGGTGCTCGGGGTCTTCCAACTCGGGCGTCATCACCCGCAGTCCCGGTCCTAGTTGGGGAATGCACGGCTGTGTCTGGTTCTTTTCATTCCGAATTGATGGTCCCGGCTCCGAGTTTTGCGGTGCATATCTGTCGCAACAGCAAGGGTTGTGGGTACGTGGCAGGTTGCCCTGAGTGACATAGGCTATGGTCGAATCTGCTAGCCGGATTCCTCCTCTGCTCCGACCCCGTGCGCTCGGGCCCGGTGTGGATCTCTGGAAAACTAAGGAACCTCTACGTGACTGACACTCCGCCAGTAGCCATAGAAAGAGCAACGACTCACGATGTTGGCGTACTACACACAGGCACAGAATCAACGGATGACTCGGGCGATCTACCAACGGACAGACCGCTGCGCGTGCTCATCGGTGCGGACACCTTCCCGCCCGATGTGAACGGTGCGGCGCGCTTCGCGGAACGGTTAGCCTCCGGCTTAGTGGCGCGCGGACACGAGGTTCACATCGTTGCTCCGGCATCGAGCCGAATATATGGGACATGGACCGAGATACACGGGGGTGAAGCACTCACAGCGCACCGTTTGCGGTCGTGGCGGTGGTATCCGCACGACTGGTTGCGCTTTGCCCTGCCATGGTCCATCCGTCGAAATTCAGCGAGAATCCTTGATGAGGTTCGACCCGATGTTGTGCACTTCCAATCGCATATTGTTGTGGGGCGGGGATTATCTGTGGAAGCGGAGCAGCGGGGCATCCGAATTGTTGGCACTAACCATTTCATGCCGGAAAATATGCTTGCTTTTACGCTCATCCCGCGGGCCTGGCAAGATTTTTCTGTAAAATTGGCGTGGAAGGCTGCCAGTCGCACTTTTGGGCGAGCCGCAGCGGTCACAACACCAACCAGGCGCGCCGCGGAGTTTCTGGAGCGTTCAACCGGACTGACCGGGGTCTACGCGATTTCGTGCGGAGTGGATGTTCCGCAGTACTGGCCTAATTGGGAAGCGCGCACCGAGAACCGGGTGCTTTTTGTTGGGCGAGTGACGGGGGAGAAACAAATTGATGTGCTGCTACACGCGACCGCCCTGTTGTTGCGTGACAGTGTGGATCTCACGGTTGAGATTGTTGGTGATGGCGACCAGAAACGTCACCTGGAGAACCTTGCGGTGACGCTCGGCGTCGCCGACCGGGTCACGTTTACCGGCTACGTCACCGATGAGGAATTGCGTGCTGCTTATCACCGGGCATCGGTGCTTGCTATGCCGTCGATTGCTGAACTGCAGAGCATCGTCACGATGGAGGCGATGGCATCTGCGTTACCGATTGTTGCCGCCAATGCGATGGCCCTGCCGCATCTTGTGCACGACGGGGAGAACGGGTATCTTTTTGAGCCGGGCAACGCTGCTGATCTTGCCGCAAAACTCCGAAAGGTTCTGGATGCCCCACCTGCCGAATATCGCGCACTGAAGGAGGAATCTACGCGGCTCATCGCGGCACACGATATCCAACGCACTCTGTCGATTTTCGAAAGGTTGTACCGTGGATCTCCGATGGATGACCCACCCATTGATGAGTCATCCATCGCGTCGGATGCTTAGCCTGCGTGGTGCCAGAGCCGCGTTGGTGAGGCCAGGGGTACCCCCAATCGACCGAAACTGCTGCCGAGTTCGAGTGCGCGATCGAGCGATTTAGGGTACCCCCATCGACCAAAACTGCCCTCTGAAATGTCAGAGCCGCGTTGGTGAGGGTCAGGATGTCTCGGAACGGCGGGTGTCGGATCTGGTGCACGCAGCCGCGGGGTTGCCGTCTGTGGTTGTTCATCATCTGCGACACACAGCAGCACCGCTCGCGATCAGCACGGGGCTAGTGTTAAGGTCGTGTAGGAGATACTTGGTCACGTCTTAAGTGGCCGCGATTCTGGAGGCCTACACGAACCTTTGACCGTGTGGTGCGTTGGGTACGTTGGCCGGAAAAAGTGTAGATAAATTGTGGACGTACGGTGTCTGAGGAGGTCTTGTGACGTGCGTTTTAGACAAAACTGGCTGCGATAGTAGTTAGTTTTCTCGGGGCGGTAGCTCAGCTGGTTAGAGCAGCGGACTCATAATCCGCCGGTCACGGGTTCGAACCCCGTCCGCCCTACAGAAGGATCCCGGTTGTCTCTAAAACCTCTACCGGTACCACGCTCTCCAGCGGTTCCAGACCGAGCAGGTAAGTCAGTAGTCACACCGAAAAACTCGCTTAGTAGTACGAGTTCGGTCAGGTTCCACCCGCTTCTTCCGGTGAATGTACCCCTGAGTGTCGCGGGCACCCATCCCCAGCTCGGCGGCTGGCTGTCGCTGCGAGATGCGGCCATTCTTCAACATAAGGTCGCTGGTTCGTAAGGCTACGGTGTCTGCCATCAAGACAGCGGTGCTTGCATCGCGGCAGACCGAGCGGTTTTGGTCGTGATGAGGTTGCCGTGCGGCTCGGGATGGTCCCACGGGTCGTGGTACGAATGAATGCATCCATGCCGAAGGTACGAGCTTCATCGATGGCCACACGGGTCGTGGCACGAATCCCGACCCGCCACAAGATGCCACGGCTATGGGATTTAGACCCGATGACTGGAAAACTACTCCGGGTCTCAAAGAAACCACGATCCGTTACGAACGAGACTGCCCCGGCGATCTGGTGCACATGGATGTGAGAAAGTTCGGACGTATCCCGGACGGGGTGGGTGGCGAGCACACGACCGGGCGCTGCACGAGCGACTTGAAGTCGCTGAACGGGACAAGCAGAATGCGTCGGTGAGACGTTTGAGCAGCACCGCGAGGCAACATTTGATCAGATTCGTGCCGCTGCATTTTCGAAGGCCTACTTCGAGAAAGAAAATGACGCGCGAAATGGAAGCAAAGACGACTACATTTTCCGAGATTTAGACGATGCCGGTACTGAGAGTGTTTCGATCATGTGCGAGATGAAGAACGAGGCTGACGGATTCTCGACGAAGCGTAAGAACGAGGACCTCTTCAAGGAGCTCGATAAGGATCGTATTGAGAAGAAGTGTGAGTACGCAGTGCTCGTTTCCTTGCTCGAGCCTGATAGCGAGCTGTACAGTGGTGGGATCGTTGATGTAATGAATTCAAGGCTGGCTTTGCAAGAAATTTTGAGCTACCATCCCAAAAGTTTCATTCAGCGATTGATGAGATCGATAAGTCGATCGAGAGGTTACGGAAGGCCAAAGATGCGCTGCGCGGTTCCGAGCGCAACCTTAGACTCGCGAACAACAAAGCTCAAGATGTGACCCTGAGGAAGCTAACCCGAGGAAGTTCGACGATGACGGCGAAGTTTGCCGAGCTGAAAAGCCCGGAGACACCCGGCATCGAATTCCCCTTCACCCCAGCCACTCTTACCGTGACGGAATTCTTTATTGAGAGCGATCAACGAGGTTCAGTTCACGACATATCGCGCTGCACGCTCCTCAGTGACATCCGAAGCGGTGCCTGCCGGATGCTCCGGGGCAGTAACGGCCACACTCGGCCGATGCTGCGCAACCACCCGTCAGAAACACGGGCAGCGCGCGGTGTCCAGCGGAATCCGAAGTCGGCGCGCAACTGAGGCGGCAGCAGCGACGCGGTGATCAAACGAAGCACCGGCGCGGCGAGCGCGGCACCGCGTGGCCACGATTCGGACGGAGTGAAGAGGGCACGGCACACACGGCGTGCATCGGCGGTGACGTGCAGCTGGGAGAGTCGGGTGTTCCACCACGCATCAAACTCGGCGCGGCTGGTTGGCCAACCGGCGATGTCCGCCTGCAATTGCGCACCCAGGGGCCGGTAACTTCGCACAATCGCGTCGGCAGCAAACTCGGGAAGTGGTTCCAAGAGACGTTCGTGTACCTGCAGCGCAACCGCGAGCAGGGTTGATGCAACCCAACGCTGAGCATCTGGGTCATTGGCAGAGTAGGCGGGGGATGCCTCGGTGGCTCCAGCTTCGCCCGACACGGGAGCGTGACGACGGTTGACCCTTCGGACCACGTGGCGCACCATCTCCTCGTCGCCAAAGGCGACCGTGTACACGTAATTGAGTGTGCCGAGGAGGCGGTCACGCGGTCTCGTGGCGAAATCACTGTGGCGAGCGACCCCGCGAGCCACGCGCGGGTCGGCCAGCTGCAGCAGGATCGCGGCACCTCCGCCGAGCAGCAGGATACCCTCGGCGCTGTGTCGGCGGAATATCTCGCGGTCGTGCTCAGTTGTCACTCCACCATTGTGGCCGATGCGCTCGATGCGCTCGATGCGGTGGACCGCTGACCCGTGTGCCTGCCGTCACCGGCGAGGTCATAAACACTGTCACCCCGGTCGTGACCAGCCACCGGTCCTCGATAATCAGCTTTGCTTGTCGCAGATGAACGTGTGGAGTAAAAACAGTACTAGCATGAGATACGAGGGCCTCCTGATTGGTGTAGACGTGGTGTCTCGCAACAACTCCACTCCACAACGGTGAGGCCCTCACCCGGCAGCAGAACACACCATTCACGAAACGACCTGTCTTGGGCGACATCTCGGGAGACTCGCGTGTGATTGTGGATTCTGCGTCGCGCGCGGGTAGGCCATCCGCTCCGGACACAAGCGAACTTCGACAAATGCGGAGCCTGCGTTGCGCGCGGGTAGGCCTGTGCGTCACACCCAGGTAGATTCGGTGTCGTTGATGGAGGGGGATGAGCTGGTGCTGTCGGTGTTTTTCGATCTGCTCCGCCTGGACAAGTGGCGTGGGAGAGCACCGACACTGAAATATCTGTTTGCCACACGCGGGCGTTTCCGGCTGAGGCACCACGAAACACCCCGCAGACACATCACGACCGCAGACACATCACGAGGAGTCTTGTCAACATCGTCCAGGGTCGTCCGTGTCATCTAGACTGGTGCTTTGCCTGCGCACCGTCATAGCGGCGGAGGGAAGCTCGCGGGCCCGGGCAACGGTCCCGACACCATCACCCCTGACCACACTCTGAAGGATGCTCCGTGCTCGCCGTGCATGACCTCGAAATCCGGGTCGGAGCCCGTGTGCTCATGGCACATGTTTCGTTCCGGGTTTCGCCGGGGGACAAAATTGGGCTTGTCGGGCGCAACGGTGCGGGAAAAACGACGCTCACGAAGACGCTCGCGGGCGAAACGCTACCAACCGCGGGGAAGATCGACCGCTCCGGCGAGATCGGTTACCTCCCGCAGGATCCACGCTCGGGTGACCCCGAAATGCTCGCCCGCACCCGTATTCTCGACGCTCGCGGACTGGGGAGCCTCGTCGTCGGTATGCACGAGCAAACCCACCTCATGGCAAGCAGTGATCCGGTCATCGCGGAACGGGCGATGCGCAAGTACGGCAATATCACCGATCGGTTTGCCGCGCTCGGAGGCTATGCGGCGGAGGCGGAGGCGGCATCCATCGCCTCTCATCTTAATCTCCCCGATCGTATTCTTGACCAGCCGTTAAAGACTCTCTCGGGAGGTCAGCGGCGGCGCATCGAGTTGGCCCGCATCCTGTTTTCCGATGCAGACACCATGATTCTGGATGAACCGACTAACCACCTCGACGCAGATTCGATTGTATGGTTGCGCGAGTTTTTGAAGAGTTATCGTGGCGGTGCCATTGTGATCAGCCACGACGTCGACCTCGTCGGAGAGGTTGTAAATCGGGTGTTTTATCTCGATGCGAATCGGTCGGTTATTGATATCTACAATATGGGTTGGAAGCACTATCTGCGTCAGCGCGCCGCCGACGAAGAACGCCGCAAGAAGGAACGGGCCAATGCCGAGAAAAAGGCCGGGGCGCTGCAGTTGCAGGCGGCTCGATTCGGAGCAAAGGCATCGAAGGCGGCCGCTGCCCACCAGATGGTTGCTCGCGCCGAAAAACTGTTATCCGGACTCGAAGAGGTACGCGCTGTCGACCGGGTCGCTAAACTCCGCTTTCCAACACCCGCACCGTGCGGCCGCACACCACTGACGGCATCTGAACTCTCGAAATCGTATGGTTCCCTCGAAATTTTTACCGCCGTGGACCTCGCCATTGATCGCGGCACGAAGGTTGTTATCATCGGTCTAAACGGGGCAGGAAAAACGACGCTGCTCCGTATTCTCGCCGGTGTGGATGCCCCGGACACCGGTGTTGTCGAAGCCGGTCACGGGCTGCGCATCGGTTATTACGCTCAGGAACACGAAACCCTTGATGTTGCGCGCACCGTGCTTCAGAACATGGTGAGCGCGTCGCCAAACATTACTGAAACCGAGGCCCGCAGAGTGCTCGGCTCGTTCCTTTTTATTGGCGACGATGTTTACAAACCGGTCGGGGTGCTCTCCGGCGGTGAAAAAACTCGGCTTGCGCTGGCGACAATCGTCGTGTCTGGTGCCAATGTATTGCTGCTCGACGAACCTACGAACAACCTCGATCCCGCCAGTCGCACAGAAATACTCGACGCCCTCGCCCACTACGAGGGTTCGGTTGTTCTGGTCAGCCACGATCCGGGTGCGGTCGAGGCCCTCAATCCGGAACGGGTGCTCATCATGCCCGACGGCACCGAGGATCACTGGAGTCAGGAATACCAGGAGCTCATCGAGCTCGCGTAGCGGAGTCGGTCGTGGAAACCTATCGCGTGTGGGTGGCAGGTAGGACTCGGCCATGTGGCTCCTTCGGCAAACGTGGAAACCTATCGCGTGTGCGTGGCAGAGTCGAGCACACTGTCCTCGTACTCAGAATCGACATTCACCTTTTTCGCGCGGTGTCTAGTGATTGGGCGTGGGTATCGAGGAGCGCCGGATGGTGCGCGGACCCCGACGGAAGTCAGCTCTTCTGGGAAATTTCCGATGGGAGTACCAGACGGTGTGGGAGCGCCGTTCGCGCTGAACACCGTGCCACCGTGCACGCGCACCGCAGCCGCGGCATCCCGACTGTTGTTGTGTGTGTCACGCAGTTCAAGCTCGGTTGTGCGCTCACGATTGGCTGCCCACCCCAGTCCAACGAACCCCATGGTCGCGAACACGAACCACTGCAGGGCGTAGGAGAGGTGCGGCCCCTCGTCGAGCGCGGGGCGGGGTGCCGCCTGCGGCACGGTCGGTGTGGCACCGGAGGAGGGTGCATCTCCACCAGCCCCGAGCCCGCTCGCCCCACTCGAGACAACCGACGGGGTGGTGTTGCCGCTTGCGCCATTGGGTTGTGGAATGAGTAAACCGTAGGCACCGGTGTAACTGGATGTCCCGCCACCGGCCGCCGCAACACGCTGGGCGAGTTCTGCCAGATCTATTGTTGCCAGTTCCGCGCCCACCGAGGTGCGCCCCGCAATCCGGCCTTCTGTGCCCTTCAATCGTGCTGTGACCTCGATGCGGCCCGACGGCGGCGGTGTGACGGCGCCGGGGCGCCCCTTCGAGTTCGGTGCGATCCATCCTCGATTGATCATGAACACCGAGTTGTCGTCAAGGCGGAACGGGGTAACCACCTCAAAACCATTATTACCGCCCAGCGGACGGTTACGAATGACAACCTGCTCGGCGGTGAGGTATTCGCCGGAGAGAGAGACAACCTTCCAACGGTCGACAGCAGCGAAGCTCGTGAGCGTTGGCAGCACCTCGCTGACAGGCACGGCCGGTGAGTCGTAGTTCGCGTTGATTCGGGCAATTTCGGCCTGCGCCTCCGCTCGTCGTGCGAACTGCCACAGGCCGAGCAGCGAGCAGACTACAGCGAACACAATGGTCAGAGATAGGTAGCCAGCCCATCGCCGGGAAATTAGGAATCGCCATTGACCGCTGCCGCGTGTCGCGGCGGGCGACGGGACTTCATGGGGGGAGGTAACGGCACCCCCGGGTGTTCGGGCATCGAACAAGGCGGGGGTGCTCTGCCCGGTTACGGGTTCGTTTTTCCCGGTTACGGGTTCGTTTTTCCCGATTACGGGTCTGTTCCGCCCGATTACAGGCCCGTTTTGCCCGGTTACGAGCCTGTTTTGCTCAGGCATGGTGTTCCGGCATCGACACGGGTTCAGTTTTCTCGCTCTGCTGCGGGTCATACGCGACGACACGGACAGGAAAAGACCGGGCGTGAAGAAAGGCACTCAGATAGTCAACGTGCTCGGCGCATGCAAGCCACGTTTTGATGCGTTCGCCCGTGTGGATCTTTGGGTTACGCCACTCGATGCGCCACTGTGCAGACACGGTGCATCCCGCCCGTGAGCACGAGTCAACCGGGATCTCCCCGCCGATGCCCATCACGAGAATTTCGCCCCATCACCCGGGGTTTCCGCCGAAGCAGGCGGAGGCACCGTGGCTTGCCCGCGTCGAGCGATCCCACCGGGACGTAGCACGAGTCGCTGCTTGCGCAGCAGTGGCACATTTGCAACGACAACGGCGAAATACGGCAACACAATCGCGCCGATCGCGACGGCGAGCAACCACCATCCCTGCGTGAACGGCAGAGCGACAATGCACAGCACCCGAATACCCATCATGATCGAGTACTTGATCATGCGGGCGCGTCGATCTGCGTCGGGTGAAACGGTAACTGAGGTGATCGTGGGTGTCACAGTGGTGACCGCTGGTAGGGGCGGAACTCCTTAGGGCTTAACACTACGGCGTCGGCGCCGAAGTCTGCGGCCCGAACCCTGCCTGGGTCGGGGTGGATGATCCGGGCACTACCACGCACAGATCCTGCCAAACACGGGCACCGTTAAGCGCGATCTCCGTCAAGCACCAAACTGTATGACGTACCCTGTTGGCTCGGGGAGTCGGTAACCGGTTCACGTAAAGAACCGAGAAAGGTTGAACGTGCCCTGTTGGCTGGGAGAGTCGGTAGGAGACTCGGCCGGGGGCTCGGCCGGTCGGCCGAGGAAACCAGCCGGGGCTCGGCTAGTTGGTCGAGGAAACCAACCGGGCCTCACCCGCGCCGCCGATCCGAACTTTTACTCGGCCGTATGCTGAACTGGGGCACATTGAAGGGAATAACATGACTGCTCGGACTGTGCTTATTACCGGAGGCAATCGTGGCATCGGCCGTGCGATTGCCGAAGAGTTCATCGCCCAGGGGCACCGCGTTGCGGTTACGGTGCGATCCGGTAACGGTCCAACGGGGGCGCTCGCTGTGCGCGCAGATGTTACCGACGGAGCATCCCTCGACGCGGCATTCGTCGAGATTGAGGCTGCGCTCGGGCCGGTCGAGGTGCTCGTGGCGAACGCGGGCATAACTCGTGACACGCTGCTGCTGCGGATGAGCGACGAGGATTTTACGAGCGTGCTCGACACCAATCTCACGGGTGCGTTTCGCGTCGTCAAGCGAGCATCGAAGGGTATGCTCAAGGCCCGGTTCGGGCGCATCGTGCTGATTTCAAGCGTTGTCGGTCTCTACGGTTCCGCCGGTCAGGTTAACTATGCCGCTTCGAAGTCGGCCCTGATTGGGATGGCCCGTTCGCTCACCCGCGAACTCGGAAGCCGGGGGATCACATCGAACGTGATCGCTCCCGGGTTTATTGAGACGGAGATGACCGAGGTGTTGCCCGATGAGCAACGCACCGACTATCAGAAGGCGATTCCGCTCGGACGTTTTGCGACGGCGACTGAAGTGGCAAAGGTCGTCACGTGGTTGGCAGGCGATGACGCAGGCTACATCTCAGGTGCGGTCATCCCGGTTGACGGCGGCCTCGGAATGGGCCACTAATAGGTTTCGTACTAGCCGCTCAGCCCCATTGCCGCGAGCACGTGGCTGAGGTCGGGTTTGTCAACGATGACATCGGCCGATTTCCGCACGATGGGCTTCGCGCAAAAAGCGACGCCGAGGCCCGCACGTGCGAGCATCTGAAGATCGTTCGCACCGTCTCCTATCGCCACGGTCTGACTGAGCGGGATGCCTCGTGCCGCCGCCCATTCGGCAAGAGTGTTTGCCTTTGCGGTGGCATCAACAAGGGGACCCGCCACCAGGCCGGTGAGTTTTCCCCCACTGACAGCCAGTCGATTGGCGCGGCAAAAATCGAGCTGTAGGTGCTCCGCGAGCGGGTCGAGCAGTTCGTGGAATCCGCCCGAAACAACGCCCACCGCGCCGCCTGCTGCGTGTACACCGCTGACGAGTTGTGTGATTCCGGTTGTGGGTGTCATTCGTGCTCGCACGGCGGCGAAGGCCGTGACATCCAGGTTTACGAGAGCGGCAACCCGTTCTCGCAGACTCGCGGCGAAGTCGATCTCGCCCCGCATCGCTCGCTCGGTGATGGCAGCGACGTCGTCGCGGCATCCCGCCGCCTCGGCGAGCAGTTCGATGGCTTCTTCGCGGATGAGTGTCGAGTCGGCATCGAGTACGACGAGCGGGCCGCCAACGGGGCGTGCTGAGAAGGGAGTCGAGGTCATGACTCGGTGGCCATGACCCGGGTGCCTTTGCCAACGACGGTGATGCCGCTGTCAGTTACGGTGAAGCCGCGGGCAATGTCTTCTTTTCTGTTCAGCCCAATCTGTGCGCCTGCCTCCACGACGACTTCTTTGTCAAGGATGGCCCGGTGCACGGTAGCTCCCGCGTCAATCCGCACTCGATCGAAAAGGATGGCGTCGGTAATGTCTGCTCCGGAACCGACATTCGCCCAGGGGCCGAGTACGCTGCGTTCCACGTGTGCGCCTGATATAACCGAGCCCAGTGACACAATTGAGTCAATGACTGAACCTAGTGATCCGCGAGCATCACGCGTGAATTTTGCGGGCGGCGAATTGAACTGCTGACTGAAGATCGGCCATTCGCGGTTATAAAGATTGAACACCGGCAGCACGGATATAAGATCCTGGTGCGCTTCAAAAAATGAGTCGATCGTCCCGACATCCCGCCAGTAGTAGCGGTCACGGTCGGTAGAGCCCGGCACCTCGTTGCGTCGCAGGTCGTACACACCCGCTTTTCCTGCCGCGACGAATCCGGGGATAATGTCACCGCCCATGTCATGACTTGAGTTGGTCTCTTCACCGTCGCGGGTCACAGCATCAATGAGTGCCGATGCTGTAAAGACATAGTTGCCCATTGAGGCGAGAACCTCATGCGGGGCATCGGGAAGTCCGATTGCATCGGTTGGCTTCTCGCGAAACTGTGAAATCATTGTGGGGTCACTCGAATTCACCTCAATAACACCGAACTGGTCTGCCAAACCAATCGGTTGTCGGATCGCGGCGACTGTAACATCGGCACCCGACTCGATGTGGTCTGCGACCATGTGACTGAAATTCATCCGATATACGTGGTCGGCACCGACGACGACAATGATGTCAGGCTGCTCGTCATAAATGAGGTTGAGGCTTTGCAGAATTGCATCCGCAGAACCCGAAAACCAACGCTTTCCCAGCCGCTGCTGTGCGGGCACCGAGGCGACATACGAGTTAAGGAGGGCGCTCATTCGCCAGGTTTGCGAGATGTGACGGTCCAACGAGTGGGACTTGTACTGGGTAAGCACAACCACCTGACGGAGACCGGAATTCAGCAGGTTTGATAGCGCAAAGTCAATGAGGCGGTACTGGCCACCGAACGGAACAGCGGGCTTCGCACGATCCTCGGTGAGCGGCATGAGTCTTTTGCCCTCGCCGCCGGCGAGCACGATACCAAAAACCTTACGGACGGTCATGGTGCCTAGCCTATCGACCGACAGTCGTTGTCGCGGGCCGCAGCAGGACCGGTGCGTGGGCTGCTTGCTGGGTAAGTGCTGTTACTTCCGCGCGACACGATTTGAGATTCTGCGCAAATGTGTAATTATTGAGGTATGGCTAAAAAAGTATCTATAGAACTCATTGACGACATCGACGGAACCCGCATTTCTGAGGGGGGAGGGCGGACCGTTCAATTCTCGTTCCAAGGACACGACTACGAGATAGACCTGGCTGATCACAACGTCTCGGCGTTGGAAAAGGCGCTTGCCCCGTTCACTCAGAACGCTCGTACAGTACGAGGGACGACGGGTCGCCGACGTACGTCAGTGAAAGTCTCCGGTCCCACAATGAGTAGCACGGTTCGCAAGTGGGCTCAAGAAAATGGTGTCACGGTTCCGCCTCGTGGTCGGATTCCGTTCGCCGTCATTGATTCCTACAACGCGGCACACCGCAGCTAACACCAACAGCTGTGTGAATAGCAGCAACAGGAGGGGCGCAGGCACTGGAGTGCTTGCGCCCCTCCTGCTTTTCCTGTCGAGGGAGATTGATCGGGTCGGGAACTCTCCGACTCTTGCCTGCGGACTTCTGTCTTTTCTGATGGGGGATCGGTGTGAGGTCCAGCCCCTGCACCGCGGCAGACTTACCCCTGTCTTTTCTGGTGGGGATCGATGCTTCCGGTTCATCCTGCAACAACCGAGGGTCTTCTGCGCTAGTTTTGGGGTGTGCGCGTAGATATATTGAGCAGGGAGTATCCGCCGGATGTTTACGGTGGTGCGGGAGTTCATGTCACTGAACTTGTACGTGCGCTGCGCCCCCACATAGATGTCCGGGTTCGGGCTTTTGGCGGGGCGCGCGCGGAAGCTGGGTCAACGGGATATCCCACTCCGGCCGAGTTTGTGTCCGCAAACCCCGTGCTGGGCACCCTCGCAACTGATTTACTTATGGCCGGAGATGTCGCCGGTGCAGATCTGGTTCACTCGCACACCTGGTACGCAAATTTTGCGGGGTACACGGCGAAGAAACTGCACGGTATTCCGCACGTTGTCACCGCCCACAGCCTCGAACCACTTCGGCCCTGGAAGGCAGAGCAGTTGGGTAACGGTTACCGCCTCTCATCCTGGGTCGAACGCGCAGCGTGCGAGGACGCGGATGCTGTCATTGCTGTGAGCGAGGGAATGCGCCGCGATATTCTACGTGTGTACCCGTCACTTGACCCGGCTCGGGTCGAAGTTGTGTACAACGGGGTTGATCTTGCCCAGTGGCGTCCCCACGTTGACTTCGACACGGTCCGCACGCTGGGTATCAACCCCGACCGGCGCTCCGTTGTGTTTGTTGGTCGAATCACTCGGCAGAAGGGCCTGTCGTACCTGTTGCGGGCTGCGAGGGTGCTGCCGCCCGATGTTCAGCTTGTGCTCTGTGCGAGTGCGCCTGACACACCCGAAATTTTCACCGAGGTGACCGATCTGGTAGGTCGGCTGCAGCGCGAGCGTAGTGGCGTGGTCTGGATTGATCGGCACCTGTCGCGCTCAGAACTGAGTGCGGTGCTTTCGGGGGCGACGTGTTTTGTCTGCCCGTCGATTTACGAGCCGCTCGGAATTGTGAACCTTGAGGCCATGGCGTGCGGGGTTGCGGTTGTCGCGACCGCAACCGGGGGTATCCCGGAGGTGGTTGAGGACGGGGTGACGGGTGTGCTTGTGCCGATCGATCAGGTTCAGGATGGCACGGGCCTGCCCCGTGATCCGGAGCGGTTCGTCGCCGACCTTGGTGCGCAGTTGTGCCGGGTCGTCGCTGACCCCGACGCAGCCCGAATGATGGGTGTGGCGGGTCGGCGGCGGGCCGAAGAGCGGTTCTCGTGGCAGGCGATTGCAGATCGCACTCGTCAGGTGTACGCCCGGGCGCTTGCACGATAGCCCGGATGTTTGCGCTGCGGCTGCGACAACCAATGTCGGGCTAGCATTGTTGCTATGGCCGGTACCGTGATTGAGTTCACTGATGTTTCTGTGGTGCGTGACAGGAAGATCATCCTTGATTCCATTAATTGGAGTGTCGGGTTGGATGAGCGGTGGGTTGTTGTTGGGCCCAACGGTGCGGGGAAGACAACCCTGTTGCAGATCGCGGCGGCCATGCTGCATCCAACCAGTGGCACTGCCATCCTCTTGGATGAAGAGCTCGGCAAGGTCGATGTGTTTGAGTTGCGACGGATGGTCGGGTTTGTCTCGTCCGCGATGGCGCGGAGGTTTCCGCCAGAAGAGACGGTACTCAATGTTGTTCTCACGGCCGCGTACGCGGTACTTGGTCGGTGGGAGGAAGAGTATGATCCCGTTGATCTGCGTCGCGCGAGTCGCATTTTGAGCGAGTGGGGTTTGACGGAGTTTGCACAACGCCATTTCGGCAGCCTGTCTGACGGTGAGCAGAAGCGGGTGCAGATTGCGCGATCTGTTATGGCCGACCCCGAGTTGCTCTTGCTCGACGAGCCCGCCGCCAGTTTGGACCTTGGGGCGCGGGAGGAGTTGGTGTGGCAACTGGGTGGGTATGCGGCATCCTCTGAGTCAGCAGCGATGGTCATGGTGACCCACCATGTGGAGGAAATCCCGGTCGGGTTTACCCACGCGCTTGTGCTGTCAGGGGGGCGAGTCGTTGCCGGTGGACCGATTCCTGTTGCGTTGACCTCAGAGGTTTTGAGCGAAGCATTCCAGCGTCCGATTGAGCTGACTAAGGAGCAGGGGCGGTTTACTGCTCGTGGACGAGCCCGGTAGCAGAACTGGTGAACAGTGCGCGGCCGACCTGCGCGTTCTGGTAGTCTTTAGCTTTCGTTGTGTGATCGCACGTCGGCATGCCGTCGAATAATTTTTGTTCACCCCGTCAGCAACCAAGGAAGCTCGAATGAAGACCGATATTCATCCGGAATACAACGCGGTTGTGTTCCGCGATCTCGCCTCCGGGGCGACGTTTCTCACTCGTTCGACGGTGTCGAGCAGCAAGACCATTGAGATTGACGGTGAGACCTATCCCGTCATCGATGTTGAAATTTCCTCCGAGTCGCACCCGTTCTACACGGGCAAGCAGCGCATCCTCGACTCGGCCGGGCGTGTCGAGAAGTTCAATCAGCGCTTTAAAAACTTCGGTTCGAAGGCATAGCCTGCAGTTGGTGACGCTGCCGTACAACTTCTGACTGGGGTAGCTTCTGCTCGGGAGAGTCTCACTCTGTGGGGGGCAGGGGCGGCGGGCAGGAAGCCGACCGCAAAGCAACATGGCGAGGTCTCGCCCTGTCGGGGCAGGGGCGGGCGGGCACACGGGGTGTTCTTGTGGTCGTGTGCTGGTTGCTCTGATGGTGTGTGCGGGCAGACGCGGGTTATCGGGCAGACGCGGGTTATACGGCGTCGGCTGATGCGATAGGCAATTGGTGGCGGACGGGCCATTCGCCGGAGCTAACAAAATTGGGTTCGCCATTTTCCCGACGCCAACGCTGGTAACCCGCGGCCTGCTGCCGACTCCACTTCGATTGCAACTCGTGCAAATGAGAGGCGGGAGTGTCGGCAAGCAGAGGAAATTGGTGCACAAGCGCCTGGGCGATTCGCCCTGCCGTCACGGCATCGGCGGCCGCGTCGTGGGCGTAACGCAGGTTCACACCGTAGTGTTCGGCGGTTGCAGAGAGAGTGCGTTTTCCCGGGCGATAGCGATCAACCGCTTTGTCGATAACAAAAGGGTCAATGATGGGCCCGGATTCTGGGAACGGGGTCAGACCGTAGCGAATAGCTTCGTGTTGAAGGATGGTGAAATCGTAGGCGGCGTTATAAGCCACGATGGCTACCCCACGCTGGTGCAGATACTGCAGTGCCGTCAGGATCTGCGCAACGGCCTGCGCGGGTTCATCGCCCTCGCGTTGCGCTCGCTCGGTGCTGATGCCGTGAATGAGTGTCGCGGAGGTGGGTATCTCTATTCCCGGATCTATGATCCAATCGCACGCGGCCAGAACCTGGCCCGTTGGCCCGATAACCCCAACATGGGCGGTAACAATCCGGCTGATGTCAAAATCAATGCCGGTTGTTTCAAGGTCAAAAACTGCCAGAGTGTGTGACCAGTGTGGTGAGTGCGTTTTACCTCGAATATCGTGCGCCTCAAGGAGGGCCTTGAGAGCCTCGAGGGCGTGATGCGCGCCGTTGAGCGCACCGAGCGGGGCGGGGGCTGCAGTGGAGTTCGTCATAACACCAGGGTAGACAGTGCCTCTGACATCGGGGCTTAAACGCACCGAGCATCAGGTTCAGATAGCACGGATATCGGGTCTGGGTGGCATAGAACACTGGGGTTGAGTGGCACAGATATCGGGGTCGGGTGGTACAGAACACCTGGCTCGAGCAGCACGGATATCGGGGTCGGGTGGCACAGAACACCGGGTTTCTGACCTCGCTGCTTCTGATCACCGCAGCACATCGCACGGAGCTCGGGCAACACAGGAATGTGAATCATCCCCCGTAGACTGGGGCGAATGACCACCTCACCGTACGCTGCGCAGATGGCTGCCATCACGGTGCGAGAGCACCGCGGCAGTGTGCTGGGTCACTCCACTGCATGGTGGGAATACGGTAGCGACGCGCCATCTGGCACCTGCCCGGTTGCCGTGTTCATACATGGATTTCGGGGTGATCACCACGGACTCGAACCAATTGTGGCCCAGTTTCCCGACTGGCGAATTATTGTGCCCGATCTACCCGGTTTTGGTAAGACATCACCGCAACTTTCGCAGGACATTGAGGGGTATGTGGGATGGCTCGTTGCGTTTCTGCGCACCGCTGGTGTGGTTGACCACGGCACAGAACCCTCTGTTGCGGTGCCGGTGACGCTGCTGGGCCACTCGTTTGGTTCCATCGTTGTCGCGGCCACGGTCGCGGCTGGTCTCTCTCCCGAACATCTCATCCTCATTAATCCCATCGTAGTGTCGGCGCTGGAGGGGCCCCGGGGCATCCTGACCCGTTTAGCTGTGTGGTACTACCAGCTCGCCGCGGGACTGCCGGAACGGGCAGGGCTCGCGCTGCTCAAAAATTCCACCATCGTTCGCATCATGAGTGGCATCATGGCAAAGACCCGTGACCGGAAAGTACGAGCCTGGATCCATGACCAGCATGACCGGTATTTTTCCCACTTCCACGACCGGCGTGCGGTGCTCGCCGCGTTTCAAACTTCGGTGCAACACACGGTAACTGAGTACGCCGACCGGATCACCGTGCCAACGCTACTGATTGCGGGGGGGCGGGACGATATTACACCGCTTGCCGCACACACAGCGTATGTGGCGGCCCACCCGAATGCGCAGCTGCGGGTCATTCCCGAAGTTGGTCATCTCATCCACTACGAGTCACCGCGCGAGGCAGCGATAGCCATTCGTGAGTTCATCGGCTCTGCGAGGCCGTCGGGGTGAAAATACTTGTTGACTGCCGATACATGCGAATTGACGCACACGACGGGATTAGCCGGTTTACCGCCAATATTGTGCGAGAGATTGGGATGAGACATCCCGTGACGATGCTCATTAGCGATCATCGACAGCTGGCGCTATTGCCTGATTTGCCGTGGGAGCTCATTAGTTCACCCACGAACGTGCTGCGTGAGATATTCGTTGCGCGACAGGTACGGACACTGCAGCCCGATGTGATTTTTTCCCCCATGCAAACAATGGGTTCCTGGGGGCGAAACTACGGGCTTGTGCTCACCCTCCACGACCTTATTTACTACCAGTACCGCACACCGCCGCCGACTATGCCCCCGATAGTTCGGGTGTTGTGGCGGATCTACCACCTTGCGTGGTGGCCGCAGCGGCTCATGCTTAATCGAGCGGATGCGATTGTTGCCGTGTCGGAGACAACCGCGAATCTGATGAACACTCACCGCCTCACCACACGACCGGTCACAATTGCCACCAATGCCGCCGATGATCTAGTGGCACTCGCGCAACCGCGAACTCGACCGAGCGTCAACAGGCTTTTGTACATGGGATCGTTCATGCCCTACAAGGGTGTCGACGTGCTTGTGCGCGCGGCAGCGGAACTTCCTGACTATGAACTGCACCTGCTTTCTCGCATTACCGATGAAGATCGGCTTCGACTGAGCAGACTGGCGCCCACCGCGCGGGTGGTGTTCCATAATCAGGTTAGCGATGATGAATATATCGACCTATTGCAGGGGGCTACCGCACTGCTGAGCGCATCACGGGTGGAGGGATTTGGCATTCCGGTTGTCGAGGCAATGCGGATGGGCACACCGGTCGTAATCAGCGATATTCCCGTTTTTCACGAGGTGGGTGGGGATGCTGCGCTGTTTTTTGATCCGACTAGTCCCGACGCCCTCGTGGCCATCGTGCGCGCATTGGAAACACCCGGTGAGTGGGAGCGGCGGTCGGCAGCAGTCATCCGCGCTGAGACAAGATTCCGGTGGGGACACTCGGCGGAGGCGATCATCAGGGCCATGACGGAGGTCGTCGAATCGCGGGGTTCAGAGCGGGCTTAGCGTCTGTCGTTGCGGAGCACTGCCCGTCCGTGCGCGCTGGCACGTGGGTCTGTCAGGTTTCTAGTGTTTTGTGTCCGGGGTGACTCGTACACTCGTGTACGTTGGCATGCGGGTCCGGCGTGTTCTGGTCCGCACTGCTGCCGTTACATTCTTCCCCTGAACACCCACCTACCGTCGCGATTGAGGGCGCCAGCTACTGGCTTGGAGAGCACTCACGATACGTGCGTCGCGGCCGCCGAGGTTTTGCCCGAATGCACGTGAAATTTCAAAGGAAACTAATGTCGTCTCGCGCTGTGGCTGTTCTGGTTTTATTGGTTGCCTCGTTCATGGATCTGCTGGACACCACGATTGTCAATGTCGCACTGCCGACAATAGAGAAAGAACTGTCCACAACCGCCGCACAGCTTGAGTGGATCGTCAGCGGTTATATTCTCGCCTTCGCCGTGTTGCTCATCACGAGTGGGCGCCTGGGAGATATTTTTGGCCGGAAACGCCTGTTCCTCGTTGGTGTTGCCGGGTTTACGCTCGCGTCCGCAACCGCCGCGCTCGCGTGGAACGGCGATTCGCTCGTGGCAGCACGCATTATTCAGGGAGCTTTCGCCGCGGTCATGAGTCCGCAGGTGCTTTCGATCATCCAGGTGTTATTCAGCCCCAAAGAACGTGCCGCTGTGTACGGTGCCTATGGTGGAATATCTGGCCTTGCCGCGGTTGCGGGACCACTTCTCGGCGGACTTCTTATCTCGGGTAACGCCTTCGGCTGGGGATGGCGAAGCATCTTTCTCATCAACGTTCCTATCGGAATCCTGCTGTTCATCGGGGGCGTCATCTATATTTCGGAGTCGAAGTCGGCAGACCGGCCTCGACTTGATATTCCCGGTGTTGCTCTCGCGACGGCAGGACTCTTCCTCCTCGTGTACGGGCTCATAGAGGGTCGTGAGTATGGTTGGCCGGGCTGGATCTGGGGCATGATCGGGGGGAGCATCCTTGTCTTTGTGTTGTTCGTCGTCTACCAGCGTCGCCGAGACGCGCGTGATGGGTCGGCTCTTGTACCGCCGTCGCTTTTCGACAACCGTGGATATTCGGCAGGGATTATTACCCAGTTCACTTTGGCCGGGTCGGTTGGATCGTTCTTCCTTGTCCTAATCCTGTACCTCCAGATGGGGCTTGGCTTCTCGGCCATTGATGCGGCCCTCACTACGCTTCCGTTCAGTCTTGGTGCCCTGGTGGGTAGCGGTATCTCCATTCCGCTCGGGCACCGCTTTGGGAAATTCCTCATTCTTTTTGGTGCTCTCGCACAGGCCGGAGGTTTTCTGTGGGTTGTGACTGTTGTGGCACACAAAGCCGATGCGCTCACCGGCATTGATCTCATTCTCCCGATGGCTCTCGCAGGTGCAGGATTGACCCTTGTCGCTGTGCCACTCACCGATGTCGCACTCGCGCAGATGCCGGTCACGAACGCGGGTGCCGCATCCGGTGTTTTCGGGACCGTTCAACAGGTGGGTTCTGCGCTCGGTGTTGCCGTTATTGGGGTCGTGTTTTTCGGCATCGCCGGAACCCAGTTCACCCCCGGAGTTCTTCGTGACGGGTTTATCAGCAGCATGTGGGTGCCCATTATCGCTCTCATAATTTCCGCAGTGGCGACTTTTTTCCTTCCGAGTGTTGCCGCCGTTCGGCAGCACAAGATTGATGCCGAGGTGGTAGAGGTCAGCTAATCCAACTTCGCTGACCCCGCGGGGATAAGCGCACCGGCGAGAGCAACGAGTGATTCGGTTGTGCCGCCCTCGATCCGCACGGTGGCCCGGTGGTCGGCCCGGGTGGGTCCCCGGTTAATGATGACGACCCGCTGACGGCGACGGATGGCACGCTCCACCAACTGCATTCCAGAATTCACGGCGAGCGAGGATCCAGCGACCAGGAGAACATCGGCAGACTCCAATACCCGCTCGGCCCACCTGTAGACATCAATCGGTACGGTCTCGCCAAAAAACACAACACCCGGTTTCAGGATGCCCCCGCATTTGCGGCACTCTGGCACCGTGAGGCCATCGATAAGTGTGCGCACCGAGGTATCCACCTCGACGGTGCCGTCGGGCAGTGCGGGCGTGCTCTGCGCGGCTGCCAGCCGCGGATTGAGCTCTTCAAGCCACACCGCAATCTCACTGCGAGTGTACTCATGGTGGCAGCTCAGACACCAGACACGGTCGAGGCTGCCGTGTAGTTCGACGACAAATTCGTTGCCCGCACGCACGTGCAGGCCGTCAATGTTCTGGGTGATGACGCCCGGGACTTTACCGGACGCTTCGAGCGCGGTGATCGCCCGGTGTCCGGAATTTGGCTCGGCCGCCCGAAAGGGGTGCCAACCGAGGTGGCTTACAACCCAGTAGTGCCTGCGAGCCTGCTCAGAGGTGAGGAAAGCTCGGAGTGTCATCGCGGCGCGAGGACTGCTGCCCGTGCCACGATAGTCGGGAATACCGGAGTCGGTGGACACACCGGCACCGGTGAGAACGGCGA